>ERZ808051.992-NODE-992-length-22803-cov-3.904295_pt1 | contig 22803 bp, 19 predicted proteins | sample MGYA00380199_ERZ808051 | MGnify/ENA primary metagenome ERZ808051 (study PRJEB31490, sample SAMN06133391) | mouse gut metagenome | isolation source: J11 | host: mice | place: China: Chengdu | collected 2015-05 ...
TTGCCCACGAAAAGCTCTCCTCTCCATAAAATATGTTTTTAAAAGGCGCCTGCAATGAGGCGCCCCTTGATTTAATATGTATGCTTCACCTTTCAGCCGCTGCCCGTCTTGCAAGCTCAAGACAGCCCATAATTCCCTGATCGTCGTTTAAGCTTGCAGGAACAATGTAGCCGTCCAGATTCTCCATCTCTTCCGTCTTGATATAGCCGTTTAAAATTTCCTTCACATAGCTGCGGATCATAGGGAAGAGCTGTTCCTGATGCATCACGCCTCCCCCCAGAATAATCATTTCCGGTGAAAGAGTCAAAACATATCCGGCAAGAGCCTGTGCAATGTAATAAGCTTCCAGATCCCAAACTTCCTTATTATCCTTCAGTTCAATCGCCTTCTTTCCCCAGCGCTCTTCAATCGCGGGGCCTGCGGCATGTCCTTCCAGGCAATTCTTGTGGAAGGGACATCTGCCCTCATAGTGGTCCTCCGGCCTCTTCTGGATCATCACGTGGCCGGCCTCAGGATGGAGCATACCATGAAGAAGCTTTCCTTCAATATAAACGCCTGCCCCCACACCGGTTCCAATGGTAACATAAACCACACAGCTTTTGCCTTTTGCCTGGCCAAAGGTGACCTCGCCCAAAACAGAGCCGTTTACATCCGTGTCAAAGCCTACAGGGCACCCCAGAGCCTCCTCAAACGCTCCTACAAAGTTGTAATTCTGCCATGCAAGCTTGGGCGTACTGGTAATATAGCCGTAGGTAGCGGATTTCTTATCCGGGTCAATGGGGCCGAAACACGCAATTCCAAGTCCCTCAATTCCTGCATTCTTGAAATAATCAATCATTTTAGGCACCGTCACTTCCGGTGTCTGCGTAGGAATGGAAATCTGCTCAAAAATCTTTCCGGTTTCATCCCCGATTGCACATACCATTTTGGTACCGCCTGCCTCTAATGCTCCTAGTCTCACTTTCTTATCCTCCTTTAATATTTTTCACAAAAAATCATTGATTTTGTCTTACACCTTGCCTCTGGTCATATCTTTGGTAAAATAATTCCTTATCTATTTCCACAATCTGCGTATTTCCGGTTTTGTAGTTTTTGGCCATATCCTCAAACGGCGTATCATAAATATATGACATCAGCGTCATAATCACTGCACTGTGGGTGACGTTTAACGTATCCTTCTCATCTTTGCTTAAAATATCATTCAGCGCAGGCAAAAGCCTGTCAAGAAGCTGCTCATAGGATTCGCCTCCCGGCGGTATCCCATAGCGTCTGTTGTCATGCCAGGCAAGATACTCCTTTGGAAAGAGCTCTCTCACCTGTCTCCATGTGTAGCCTTCCCATTTGCCGAAATTGATCTCTTCGAGCCCTTCCCGAATCTGCGTCCTGATTCCAAGATGATTCCCTATGATCTCGGCCGTTTCCACTGCCCGCTTCTGTCTGCTGGTAAAAATCCTTTTGATACTGTAGCCTTCTTTAAGCACAGCCGCCAGCTCCCACGCCTGCTGTCTCCCCTTTTCATTCAGCTCCGTATCCGTCCTTCCCTGAATCTTACTTTCAATGTTCCAATCCGTTTCCCCATGCCTTACCAAATAAAGCCCCACATTAATCTCCATTCCCTTTCCCTGACAAAGACGCTATAAAAATTTATAACGTTTCATATTCCGCAACACTGATTCAAGCTTTTCTTCCTTTACCAATTATACTTTTTTTGGACGTCCTTTACAACTTTATGTAGAAAATTCTTAAGCATTTTTAAGAATTTTACTATAAATCAGAAGATTTCACTAACATTTTCCTCAAAAATTTGGTATAGTAAAGTATATAACGTGCTTTTTTAAAGGAGGTGTTATCATGTTCGAAAAAGGAGACTATGTAATTTACGGTAACAATGGAATATGCCGTGTCCAGGACATTACCACACTGAGTATCGCCGGGATTGACAAAAACAGAGAGTACTATCTGCTTAAGCCTGTATTTTCTTCAGGGAGTACGGTATATACTCCTGTCGATACGGCAAAGACTCTCCTGCGGCCTGCCCTGTCCAGGGATGAAGCCGACAGCTTAATCAGATCAATCCCTGATATTCCTCTCATCCCTATTTCCGATGAAAAGACACTGGAAAAAACCTATAAGGAATACATGCGCTCAAACAGCAGCAAGGCCTGGGTACAGCTTATCAAAACTATCTACCTTCGAAAAGAAAAACGGATCATGAAGGGCTACAAGGTTACCGCCCTGGACAGCCGCTATTTCAGCCTTGCGGAAACCTCTCTTTATGGAGAACTTGCGATAGCCCTCGACAAACCCCGGGAGGAAGTAAAATCCTATATTGCAAGCTGTATCGATGGCAAAGCATCTGAATCATGAATGTCCGAAAATACCTCTGTAGTTAGTTTACTACAATTTAGAGAGAAGTTCAATTGACCATAGAAAAACTATATAAGAATATTTTTTGTGTCTGATATTTCCACAAAGCAAAAACGCCGGTATGGTTCCCTGTACCGACGTTTTTTACTCTTATTATTTGGATAATTTAAGACCGATCAATCACTTTTTAGCGCTTTCCCCATTACAATGTAAATAGGTATTTCCGAGCTCAACTAAATCTGAAAGGGAGTACAAAGGGCTCTCTCGTAAATCCCCCGACTTATAATCAAACACAAGACGATTTCCTACCACATCGCAAAGTCCCGGCAAATAGGCCAGCTTCTGAAAATTTTCATCCAATAAAATTCCATAACGCTCTCCCGCCGTATTAATGTATTCTGTAATGATATAATTCTCTACCTGTGTTACATAGGTAAGATAAGCCTCCTCTTCCAAAGTAGCCACCAGCCTATTTGATTCTATTTCATATACCTGAGGCGCGTTATGAAGAGAGGATGAAATTCTGTATGGCCCAATCAAAAACTCTTCCTCTAAATCCTTTGAAGGCTTTTCCCTTATCTCTTCCAAAAATAATCGACCATCCGACGCATGATAACGGCGCACCATCCCGTCATACCATATCACTTCCAGCCATGATCCCTCCTCTCCCTTCACAAACTGTTGATCATAAATAGATTCACTGTCCGGTAATTCCATTTGCACCAAAAGCTTCCCATCCATATCATAAATACAAAAGCTCTGATAACCAAAAAGCATTACCCTTTGCCCATCCTGACTGATACGGGCTTCCTCATGTGGATAGCGGGCATCATAAGACAGCAATTGCACATCATCATGATTCTCAAGTTCTAAAATCCGTAATGAAGGCTCATTGCGGTTTCCAATAATCGCATATTTTTCTGTCAGGGATACAAAATCACAATTCTCCGTACTGGTCTGCGTTGATACCAGATTTGCCCCACTGTCATAGAAGGAAAAGCAATTGTCCTCCGTAGCCGTCAAAACATGTTTCTCACCTGCCGAAAAAGCGGTAATATATACGCTGTTCGTATAGGCCAGCTCCCTCTCTTCCATTGTGTCCGGATCAATATTTACCAGAAGATTACCATTAGCAAGACAGATTCCCATCTTGTCTGCCCCAATCAAAAGGCGGTCATTGGAATTAAAACCGCTGACATAGGAACCCTTTACTGTATCAATCATGCCAAATAAGGATTCTCCGTTTTTTTCTGCTGTAAAAGCAAAATACTTTCCGCTAAATCCGCCTCCGAACCGTTCATAGTCGGATTCCTCATAAACAATCAAATCATTGTCCGGTTTTTTCCAGTCAAACACCATAAGTCCGCCGTTATAAAAGCTGACCGCAAGCAAGCTTCCATCTTCATTCAATGCAAAAATATAATCCTCCGGGTCAGCAAGAATATCATTTACAGCTACCGGAAGATGAAGCTGTCCGAAGGAGCATTCCCCCAGCTTTTCGCCATCAGACGCACTGTAAAGCGCCGCTTTATTCTCATCCCGGTTGACTGCCGCCACGATCTTACAATCTCCGGAAAGGGCAAGATTCGTTGCTTCCTCGCCTGTCCACAGAGCCGACTGCATATCAAGGTCATAGGATGTCACACCTTTCTCACCTGCGTAGACAATCTGTGATTCATTTAGAAAAACCAAATCAGACAATGCCGAATTTTGTACAGGCAGCCTGACTATTTCTTTTTGACTGTCCATTTCAAAGACTGTGGCCTCATAGGCATATATAGCGGCAAAACGCCCCCCTTGGGGTGAAACGCTAATCTCAAAGGGTGCGGCGGGCAGAGTCACCGTATCAAGCGCCCGAAAGCCGTCAGAAAGCTCATAAACTCCCAAAGCGTCCGTCAGCGCCTTTTGTATTTGAGGCGTGACTGGCGGGCTGAAAAGGCTTGTGTCTTCCGGGATTCCCCGCAATGCCTGCCGAACCGCCTCCGATACATTGCCTTCTGCCAACGCATTAGCAGAATATTCCGCCAGTGTAAGCGACGTCTGAATCTGTTCCATTTGCCTCAGCCCCACAAAAGTACTGAACCCCCCGACAAAAAACAAGGCTGTCAATACTGCTGCCGCTATTGCTTTCCTTTTTCTTCTGCGCAGAACCCTCACATCATTCCGATGAAGCTGTAAAAAAGCCGCCCGCATCTCTTTGGCAGACTGATACCGCATTTCCGGGTCAGGCGCCATTGCTTTTTGCAAAATGTCGGAAACCGCAGGGCTGCATACGTCTGTCCCTAAAGCCTCCACCTCCCGGGCATCCTCCGCCGGACGCTTTCCGGATAGTACATGATAAAGAGTCGCACCCAAACTGTATATATCGGAGCGGACGTCCAGCATAATCCCTTTTTTCCGTCTCGTGATGCTTCCTGCCAGACTCTCGCGGGAATCGATCCCCTCCCTTTCTCTGTAAAGAGTTACCGTCTTATCTTCCTCATTAAGAAGTAATGTGCTTCCCTGTTCCTGCGGCCGGCTGTCAGCTTTCGTGCCAGAAGCGGTTCCAATGGCCGCAGGCCGGTTCTGTTTGATATAATCCGCCCCGTAATGCTCCGGAGAAGCATAGCCCCTGCTGAATCCAACTTTTACCGCCCCATCCTCTCCCAGCGCAAGGGCAATGTTAAAGTCGATCAGGCATATATTGCCGTCAGGGCGCAGCATGATATTTGCAGGCTTAATATCCCCATGAAGAATTCCATAGGGCGGCTGACTGTGAAGATAGTCCAATGCATCCAGGAGCTGTACAGCCCACCGGATCATCTGAGGCTGCGTGGAAAGCTGTTTTCTGCCAAGGAGCTTGTCCAGGCTTTCCCCCTCAATATAATCCATCACCGTATAGACCACGCCGTCTTCCTGCACAAAATCGTATACCTGAGGGATATAGGTCTGGCTCAAGCCCTTAAGCATATCCACTTCCCGGCGCAGCGTATCCACCCCCACACTGAGGGTTCGTTTATCCGCTTTCAATACCACCTGCTTATTCAGACGCAGATGCTTTCCCAAATAGACGACTCCGCCTCCCCCGGCCCCTATTTTTTCCTGTATCTCATAGATACCTGCAATCACCTGGGACATTTTGTTTTCCTCTTTCTTTTCTTTTGGAATTCACAATCTCACAATTATATAATTCAGGATAAGGGGTCTCCATATTCCTTTCTAAGCTGCTCCTTTAGCCTGCGCCCTGAAAGAATGAATACTATCACGCATATTACCATTAATATGAGGGCTGCTGCCATGATTACCAGGCCGGTGTAGAATAGGAATTCTCTGCCAGTTAGATTTATTCCGTTCATATAATTCTCCTATGTAAAAGTATATACCCTCGGAATCACATTTATCAATTTGTTAAAAAATTTATTTTTCCTGCATTATCATTTTGTAGTACTCCGCATCTTCTTTCGTATAACATACAAATCTTATCAAAATATTATAATATTCATAATCGTTCAACCAAGCTTTTACCGTACTGACAGAAATTTTAGCCGCTTCATCCTTCGGATAACCATAGACACCTGTAGAAATTGAAGGGAATGATATTTCATGAATACAACATACTGACAGCAAGCCTCCTGACTCTTTTCTTCATGATCTGCAATATCCTATTACTAATTTATAGTTTTTCTTGTACCTTAACTAAAACAACCGTGATATTATCCTTTTCTCCCCGCTCTTTCACCACAGAAATTGCATTCAGAATGCGTTCTTTTATAGATACTCTATCCCGCAATAGTTCCGGGCAAAAAAACTTCTCTATCTCGCTCTCTTCCAATTCATGGATAAGTCCATCAGAGCAAAGAAAAAACACATCCTCACTGCAAACATTTCCTCTTCTGTATGCAATATGCAAATCCTCCGATCCTCCAATACACTGAAGAATGATATTACGGCGTTTATCGTGCTTCGCTTCTTCTGCTAGTAAACGCCCTGCTTTTATTTCCTGAGCAATTAGACTTTGATCCTCGGTCAATTGCATCAGCCTACCTCTGATATGGTACGCCCTGCTGTCTCCAACCTGCGCTGTAAAATATTCACGGTTGACTATGATAAGCAGGGTCAGAGTCGTTCCGATTCTGATCTTTTTTTCTGCTGCGTATTTATAGATCGTACTGTTCTGATTTTGTATACGTTGTCCCATTTCTGCCTGTAGATAATCCATCAGCTCCTTCTGGCTTTTTCCCCTGATATTTTTGCTGACAGTATAATCAAACCAATCATTCAGGTTCTGAACCGTGCTTCTGCTCGCATAATCCCCCTCCTGAAATCCCCCCACCCCGTCACAGACAGCCGCCATCACCAGAATATGATCCTCGATTCTCATTGTCCTGACACAGCAGGCATCCTGATTCACCTTCCTGTAATTTCCTACATCTGAAATCATATCAGCAATAAACCAGAGTTCCGGTTCTGTTAATGACGTCTCCAAACTGCATTTGTCCACAATTTCCAGAGTTCCCTCATTCATTTCAAGCTCCATTTCAGACTCTTATGGCAATACAGACGCCTCATTAGTGATTGGCATTGACTATATTGGCATTATTTCAATACAAAATTCTGCTTCCCCAAGCCTTACTATACTTCCCGATACCACTTCCGCCTCGCCTTTTATGATTTTATCATCTAAATAAGTATGGTTCACAGAATTTAAATCCCGGATAAAGAATCGATTTGCTTTTACATAAAATTCACAATGCTGTCCCGAAATTGTCCTGCTATTATCGATAGCAATCTGAACTCTGTCTACATTACGCCCTACTATTACATTACTGTCTAAGGGGTACCTGAAAATCCTTTCCGGATTCAACCTGTCTCTCAAAACCAACAGATACCTTCCTTCCAAAAACACCGTTTCTCCCTCTGTAGGTTTACCTTCTCTCACTGCTTCCTGTTCAGAAGGATTAGCCGACGTCGCTGGCGCCTTTCTCTGCTTCTCCTTTTTTTTATCCAATTTGTTTCTTCTTTGATAAAAGCAAAAACCGATTACTGCAAGAGCTAATACGACAACTCCTATCACCTTCTCTAAACCTAATCCGCCGCTCTTCTTTACAGGCTCAGGGATCGGCTCAGGTGTCGGTTCAGGTGTGGGCTGAACGGTCGGGCTTGGGATTAATTCCGGAGTCGACTCCGGTTCTGTCTCCGCTTCTTCAGCGAGTCCAAACGGCATTGGCGCTTCGCCTGTAATTTCCAACTCTCCCCCATCCGTAGAAAGACTTAACAATACGTGCCTGTTGCCGCCATCCATCACATCCTGCGGAACTTCTGTTTTAAGGGTATACAAATCGGAAAAATCATGTACCTCATCCGCAACTAAACTAATATTCTCAAAATCTTCTATCAAAAACTCCTTACCGTTTGACACACGCGACAGGGCAAACATATTTTTTAATTGGGAATCATTCTCTCCATAGATATGTCCTATTGTATAAATCGGCCTTGATGACTCTTTCAGTTTATCTGTCAATTCTTCCTTCGTAATACCTATTGCTTTATTATCAACTCCGTCGGATATTATAATAAATCTGGTAAAGTCAGAATCATTTTCAATCTTCTGAAGAGCCTGAAAAAGAAAATCCGTCAAATAAGTATCCTGATCATGGAACTCTATTGCGTCGATCAGTTGGGTGAGCTCTTCCCTGTTTTGCGACTTTTCTGTCAAAAACTGAATTTCCTCACCAAATACGGCCAGGCTTATCACTTCCTTTTCCGGTAACTCCTGTACATATTCCCTCAATATATTTTTGATATTTTCACGATTACTTTCTGTGACGGAAAGAGAATTATCTATCATAATCACTGTATGTATGGAAATGTCTTCCGGCATAATCAGTTCCACATTTTCACAGGGATATTGAGCCACCTGTGCTTTGACAGAATTGATTTTACTGTCGCATTCCAAATAAGCAATGATGCTCTCTCCCTCTGTTGATATTTGCAGCAGGTCTACGCTTGCTGCCGCGTATGCTTTTCTATCGCCGCCCCACAAAATCAGTATAACGAATATTATCATCAAAGACTTGATCTTGCTTTTTTCAATTTTCATTTATCGCAGTACTCCTCTTTCAAAATAGGGAAATCCTGTATACTTTTTCCCTTTAATCCATTCTAAATTCAAAATCCTCATTGGCAAGCCGAAGTATCGTCCCCGCACAAACCGCTTCTTTTAACTTTGGCTGTAATCTCACACCGTTTATAAAAGTTCCGTTTTTTGACTGGTTATCCTCCACAAAATATTCTCCGTTTATACGCCAAATCCATACGTGACTGCGGCTGATCGCATGATTATTTTCAATACGTATGTCGGCGGCCTCTCCGGAACCAATCATTACCCTATCGCCATCAATCCTGTATATAGCTCCATTTTGCCTGCGGACTAACCTGGCCCAAACCTGCTTCGCTAATTCTGTTTCCTGCAGCAGAACCGTCCCTTCTTCTCCGTTTCCATTTCCCCCTCCGGCGAACTCAGGCATCATGATTGTACTTTCATAGCTTTCATACATTGTCTCTTCTTTGATACTCACATTATTCCTGAAAGCCTCTCCAGGGTTTGATATTTTCCTGCTCTCTGCCTCCGCAATTACAATTTTAGCTTCCTTTTGCTTTTTGGGTATCACAAAGGGACTCTGCTTTTCGCTCTTTTTCCTAAAGAAAGCTTTTTTCTCCTCCTTCTTCTTTTCTTCTTTTTTGCCAGGCGCAGGTTCCTGACGTGTTGCTTTTGAGCCCGGCTCTCTTCCTGGAATATTGATGACCGGAATTTTGGGGCTGAGAGAAGATTTCTTTTCCGGTTTCGTTGCCGCGGTCTGTAAAACTGCCTTTTCTTCTTTCTCCTGCGGCTTAGAACTTACCGCCTGAACATTATCTTTCTGCACATTTTCCGGCAGTTCGATGCTTTTTCCTTTTTCCGGTTCTTCCTTCAAGATACCGGCATATTTTTTTATTAATTCTCTGAAATCAGAAAGTTTACGCACGGCTCCTCTGCTAAATGCATTTAAAATATCATAGAGATACGGATCCTTTTCCTGATAATCCGTTCTGATCCTGCTCACAACCTCCTGCAGAAAATCAATTTTATCCCTACTATAAGCAAAATCAAACGGAAGGTACAAAAACAGACAATTGCCCTGCCCGTCCAGATAAATATGATCCCAATCCAACAGAATATGATCCATATCCAGCATATAGGCATCCGCTTCCTCAAAAGCATTCAAAATACTGTTAAAAATTAAGAGTACTTCCTTTTTGGGTCTTACTGTTGCCATTCTATTGCTTAGCTTTGTCAGAGCTGTAATATTAAACTGCGCCTGTTTATTATCATTGATCTGGATAATTTGAGTCTGGACAATATTAGCAATAGGATTATGTAACATCATATTCATTGCAAAAGAATCAATTAAAATATGATCATCTATGTCCAAAACCAAATAGGTAGTTTCTCCTACACTCTGCTGCCTGAAGTTTAAGTTCATATATCCCACTCCTTGTCAATCCATTACCTTTAACTGTATCAGCGTCCATGTAACGCCATGACATACCGGCGCTACTCCATCCTCCGTCATAAGTCCTGCCGCGTCAAATACAGGTTGGATCACCATATAATCCTTTTCATCAATATATCCCCAAATTCCGTTCCTGCATACGGCGGCATAACCATTTGTAAATGATTTCGCATCTTCATAGGCATATGCAATCCTTAGTACCTCATCCTTATCTACGTGTCCCCATTTACCTTCCCTGCATACAGCACACATATCATCTGCCTCAAAGGCTTTAATCTCATCATAATTCTGCTCCGATGTACGCTCTCCCTTTTCATTTACAAAGAAATAATTATTTCCTTGTTTCACTGCTATCATTTTATTAACACTGCATATCCCCTGGCTGTTTATTGAAACCTCATCAAAAATAAAGCCTGTTACCAGTTCTCCCTTCCTGTTTATAAGCGCCCACTTATTTCCCTGTTTTACAGCGCCGACTCCTTCAAAAATAGATGTTGCATCATCATAAATAAATTCTGTTTTCTCCCGCAGGCTTTTATCTATATATCCATATTTTCCATTCTTTTTTGTAACCATTCTGCTCTGAGAAACCGTCCCTATTTCTTCATAGGATTCCTCGGGCATTTTTGTCTTATATCCCTTACTGTTAATAAAAAAACACTCATTCCCATCTTTAACCGGAATCATCCCTGTGTCTTTTCCGTCAAATCCAATCTCATCATACACAGCCTCCACCACAGGTTTTCCGTCCAGTCCTATCAATCCCTTTTTTCCGTTTTGAGTATAAACCGCATAGGAACCGGAGAATTCCTCAATCCCGTCATAAACACATGTGCGTTCTGTGTATTTTCCTTTTACATTATCGTAGTACTTTTGAACAACCGCATCATCCGGGTACTTCTCATACCAGCTGCTTACCAGTTCTACGACGCTGTCCTCCGAAAAATTTGCTTTCATAAACTCATAAAGTTTTGCCACATCCTGTTCTACCGGCCCATAAACGGCTATGATTGCGTTAAGCTTTTTCCTATATTCTTTATAATCACCCATTGCCAGATAATCGTCCGCAATATATTCTTCCAGTTCCAGTATTTCGCCCTTTACCCCTTTGGCTTCTTCATATTGGGATATTGCATCCAGATACAGTCCCTTGTCTTCCAGCCTCCGTGCCTCCGCTACCATATCGCTGTATTTCTTCTCGTTGCCAATCCAGGTTGACAATGTCACATACCATGCAAGCCCCAACAGCACAAGCATTACAATAGAAAGATTCTTTTTCATAAAATATCCCACCTATGCTCCTATTAACAGTACCATCAACGTCCCCACCGCAACAAACGGCCCAAAAGCAATTTCATCCTTCATGCCCTTTTTCTTTCTCAGAACCATACCCCCGCCATAAACGGCTGAAAGAACCAGAGCTGCCAACATGACAAAATAATTTACCCGAAAACCAAGGTATGTCCCGATCACTGCAACCAGCTTCACATCACCCATTCCAACAGCGCGCCTGGAAATCACATAAGCTGTCAAAAAGACTGCCCCGCTCACTAATCCTCCAGACAATATGAATTTTACATTTTCAGTCAACAGTGCCGGAAAGTATACTGCCTCAGCCAGAAACAGAAAGCCCCGCCCCGCCAGTAAATAAAACAGCCATCTGTTTGGAATTTTCTTTTCCCTGGCATCCTCCCATGCAATCGGATAAAGGCCAGAGAGCAGCAATAAATATTTTATAACCTTAAGCGGGCCATAATGATACTGGCTGAAAAGCCATGTCAGCCCCAAACAAAACAGGATGCAAATCAGTAAAAAAACGCCTCTTCCTTTTTTTATCTGAAACAGGTATTTCATTCTGCCTGCAGTTTTTTCAGTTTCCAAATCATACCGGCACATCATATTCAATACAAAACTCAATAGTCCGGCTCCAACCGCCACACAAATAATCATAAGCTCACCACAATCCTGTTTTCGCACATACCTTAAATGTCCTTGGTTTTAGCTCTATGACTCCCAGGTGAAAATCTATTGTATAGATAATGGATACCTTCAACTCCGGTATGTCTCCATTCGCAGTATTGGCCCATTCGCTGTCACTGAAATCAAGACCTCCCATACCGTCGTCAATACCCAAATCTTTCAGATATTGATCAGCTCCCTTTGCGGACATATTCTCTATCTGTTCTTCCACCACACTTTTCACGATACCCTCTACAACGGCATCACTTAATATATCTGCCCCCTTGGTCTTGATCAAACTGAAAATATTATTCATAAGGGCATCCGGATCTCCAAAGAAATTCTGCGCGTGTTGACCGGCCTGCTGCGCAGCGCCTGCCACATCACCGCCCTCAAGCAGCATATCCCCCACCTTCTTTACATCATCCAAAAGGCTGGCGGCATCTGCCGTAAAAGTAGCCGCCTGAGCGGATGTACTCAGTCTCTTCTTTACGATTCCCGTCTTAGTCAGCACATAGCTATACTGAGAAATCTCCCTGGCCGTTTCGTTTGCGGCGTACTGCAAAATCACCTGGGCTCTTGCTATCTGAATCAAATCCATCATAGCCAGATAAAACACAATAAAAACAACCAGGAAAACAGACGCCTCTAATGTAATACCGCCTTTTTCAGATTTTTCTTTGCCCAATACCAATTCATACTGCATATTTTTCTCCGTATGTTCCTAATATCCCTGAATCCCATGGTAATCTACCTTAAAAGTATCCTCATTATAGGTGACATCATAGCCCGCTCCTCCTAACCTTTGTAAAAAGAACGTATCAATTGATACCGTGGCATCCACCGAAACCATCGTATACATATCTTTTAGTGTATTTTCATTCTCAGTTTTCTTTTTCGTTAAATTCAGTTCAATGCAGTCCGCAGTCCTTCCCAGGAGCTTTGTCCGCTGAGAATCCATGTACATATTCACACATACCAAAATCCACAGGTAATCCTCATAGGTAAATCCTGAATTATCCGTATGATCAACAGCCCCCGCCGGCCCCGGCCCCAGCCAGGTCTTCCAGCAGCCGGCCTGCTTAATTAATGGTACCGGCTTCCCCTTCACCAGCTCCGTCATATTATCCGTCGTCTCAATTGTAGCGACGATCGTTAAAAGAGCGCACTTAATTGCAATCTTCCCTATTGCTCCTACCGGAAATAATAAGGCAATATTTCTGGCCTGCGCGCCTAATGTACTGTCAGTAAATGCAAAGGACATATTAAACACAAAATTAGCTGCAAATATGATCGCTTTGGTCTTATTTACATTGCTCCTCGCATCAGGGCTCCCCCACAAAATATATTCCACCTCTGCACGGTAAAGCGCATCTTCCTTCAGCTTCGCCATGCTTAAAGATTCCGGATCAGAGATTTCACTTCCGTCGCGGTCACGGTTTACCGTATAATACGAAAACATATCTAACACATATTCCGTATAATACAATGGTTCCACCATATCTGCCACTGTTTCCCCAATACCGGGCATTTTAGAATTCAGCGAGGCCATTTGTGTCATTGTTGCATTATCCTGATTCAAATTACCGCTTCCGCTCTCCGCCGCTTTTTTTCTGGTTTTTTTATCCTCCAGGCCCCCCTCAGCCTGAATATCTTCGCCCTCATAATTTCCTTCCGGTGAAATTCCCAACCACACAGAAGGAAAGTCATTTCCTGCAATAGTTCTCACATTCTCATCATCAATATCCTCCGATGTAAGCAGTTCCTTCAGTTCCTTCTTTTTCGCTTCCAGTTTATCCTTCCATTTCTTTGTCTCTTTATCTGCTTCTGCTTTATTTGCACCGTCCGCGTTACAATAATCATCTTTCAGTTTTTCTATAAAAGGGTCCCGTTTGTCTACTGTTTTATCAATCTCTACGGACAGCGCCATTACGGCAGGCGAACTATACCTGTTCATAAAGTCGGCAGCCGCATTGCTTACCTCTCCGCTCTCTGTAATCTGTCCATAATCAGCCTCCCCCATAAATACTGCTTTGGAAGAAATATCATAATCAACTCGGTATGCGGTAAAGATCACCTGATCCAAAGAGGCCGCCACCTCATCGAAATAAGTCTTATTATTATCAATCTTCTTTTCAAAGTCCGAAATAATTCCCTCATTTTCGAAAAGACCGCTTACCTCATCAATACTTTCCTGATAAGCCCTTCTGGAGTTTTCGTTGGATAAACTTCCTACTGCTCCTTTCCAATTTTCATATTTTCCTTTGCAATCAGAAAGTTTTTCCTTAATCTCATTCAATTTCTCAGTAATATCCACACAATTTTGACTGCCCTCTGTAGCACATTTCCATTCTTCGTGCATGGCTGTATAGGTTTTTTTCACGAGTTCGTCCAGTTTCCGCCCTGTAGTTTCTATTCCGTCCTCCAAAATGGATTCCGCATTGCCATATTCTTCAATCAGTCTCTGTATTTCTTTATATTCGTCACTGTCCTTATCTAATCCTTCCAGCAAATCTGACGGATTCTGTCCTTGCATAGCATTCGTGATACGCTTCATCTTAATCAGGTTGGAGGCGGTGCCTGCTGTAATATCACTTATATCACATGCCAGATCCACCATCCTCTCCATAAGTCCTCTCATATCACCGGAATCACTGTCTGTACAGTTCACGAGTCGATAATAAGCTACCGCCAGCAATGTGATCCTGCCATAATCGTTTTCAGTAGCAGGCAAAAGCTTATTTAAAGACTGTTCTGTACCAATTTGGTTTACATACTGGTTTTGTTTATCAACAAGCTCATTTAATTCGTCAAACAGCTCCTGGACATCATTTAACTCTTTTTCAAATTTAATCTCCGCATCTGCCGCCGCTTTTTCCTCTGCTATAGTTTCAAGCTTACCCAACCTGTCTTTTATGGCACGGTCAACAAGCTTCACAGGCGCGCGGTATTTCATATATTCCAGCACTTCCTGTTTGAAAACTTCTGTCTGATAAATTTCCGTATCAACCATATCTGAAGCTGAAAAACCTCCTTCGGTTAATTCCAGATAGACCAGAGCCTTGCTGAAATCCTCTCCGGAAACACCGCTGGCATTTAAGGACATCTCAAAGCAGTCCTGCATAATACTCTCAATTTCCTGCGCACTGTCCGCCATTGCCAATAATCCATACACCTTATTCAGCGGCTCATGGTAATTGGACAGTGCGGCATTCATCGCTAAATCGCCTGCTCCTGAAACAAGGTTTTTGCTTGCCAGAATCCTGCTCCCGTCAATCATCACCCCGCTGAATATAAAGGTTGGAATCAAAATCAGTGTCAGGAAGACCGCAATTGTCCCCTCACATTTTCTACAGAAATTTATCATTCTCTCCACCTAAAATACATACTCAATTATCCCATTCATGATTTTTTCCAAATGACCATCAACGCCCAGCTTCCGGCTCACCCTCGTTATGGCGTCTCCTGCCAAATCCACTGTGCGCACAAAGGAAGCCGGATCCATGGCCAGCGCTGTTGCCGACTGCTTATAGGACAGGGAATCCGGATACCCGAAATACCGCATGACTCCCGGCGTTGGAAAGCTAAATGTCACCTCCGCCTTAATCTGTGTGGCAAACAGTCCCCTGTCAATAGTTACGGTATTATCCGCATAGCTTCCTCCCGCCAGGATCAGGGTACTTTCCGCCACAGTGTCCATAAAATTCTGAAGTTCGCCCTCGCTGGTCCATGCCCCATATCCCGCAAGCTCCCTGTATAAAACAAGCAAATCCCTGTGAGCCGCCTTGTAATAATTATTGACATCCGCCGGATCCGACAAAAAATCAATCGGCTTTTGATCATAATCGCCAAGCTCCTGATAGCCGGGATTTGCCAGTACATGGGCTCCCTGGTGAGCCACCCTCTGTACCTGATAGAGCATTGCCATCTCCTGCAATTTAAATAATCCCAGATAAATCAAGGCAAAAACAGTCAACAGTACAATGGGAAATACAATGACTGCTTCCACCATGATTGCTCCCCCTTCCTTCTTCATTATTCATCAATTGCCAATAAATTCTAGCAATTGAGCAAAAACAAGTTGTACCGCCGCCATCAATTGATTCTTAAAAATTGCCGCAATTGCGATTACGATTACCATAATAAGAATGATTGATACAAAATTCGTATCCCCCTCTTCATTCAGAAATTCATCCAGCTTTTCCCGTAAAATCTTTTCTGCCTGTAATTTTTTGATTTGTAAAAATGTCCTCATCATCTTTCCCTCTCTTCTCTTTCATGTGTACATGAAGCATTATATTTTATAACCCCGTAACGATCGGAGCCATAATCATAAATAAGATACCGATAAAAATAATCACGGTAGGAACCAACAGCTTTGAATTTGCTTTTTCTCCTTTCTGCTTGACCATATTTCGCTTTTCCATCCATAGCTCATCTGCCATATCCTTTAAAAACATAGTCAGCTCCGCCGCTCCCTTTTCAAGTCCCTGAATTACCATAGATGCAAACTTCCTGACCTCCTTGATTCCGCAGCGCTCGGCAAATTCACGGTATGCCTCTACCTCAGACACACCATTTTCAAGCTGTGCAGCCGTAAGCTGCATCTCCTGAAACAAAACCGTATCTGACTGGTTTGCAATCAGATTCCAGGCATCCCTAAGGAGCATCCCCGAATTAACAAGTAAGGTCATTTTGGACAGTACCTGCGGAAACTGTGCAAGAATTTCCTCCCGCCTTACCGTCAGCTTATCCTTAAAGCTCTCGTTCATATACCATACAAAAATGACTGCCAGAATCGCGCCAAAGAGCAGCGCAACCGGATTATTAGCTAATAGCGCCAGAAGAAAAATAACAGGGAGCACTGTAACCACATAGGTAATTTTTCCGCCTACTGATACGTAATAATAGTACTCGGCATACTTTTTGCCATACACTTCCGACATCAGTTTAATTTTCTTTCTGGAAGAATCCGATTTAATATTAAAATGAATGATCTCCATAATCTGAAATCCGATAAAAAACAGTTCACTCAGATAATACTCATCCGAATGAATGGAGGAAGTGATTTCCTCGAACTTTTCTTCATACCTTAGTGCCAGTATCACCCAAAAGAGAACTGCTGCCGTTGTGGGAATCAACATTGCAAGCTGAAATGTGCTCTGCATTTTTTCATACCTTTCTCTGTGCCTTCTTCATTCCCTGCACTCGTTATATTGTAATATTTGTAAACTTCCGCCCCAAATGATATGCCAGATAAAACATACCAAGGGCTATCACCTTAATTGCAACATTTACAGGTGTATTGGAAGCCGCCGTCATATCGCTTCCCATCCCCCCTAAGCTTACCAATATAACCAGGGGCATAACCATCATAATATTTAACTCATTTTTATTCCCTGCAATTATTGTCTGGATTTCCATCTCAATCTCAATTTTGTCATTGATCACATCCCTGGTGGAAGCTATGATGTCCTTAATATTCGCTCCCTGCTTTGTGGAAACCCTGAATACATCCGCAAAGCTCGCCACATCCTCCAGGCCGCTTCGTCTGGCAAAATTCGTCAGTAAGTCCTCCACCGTGATATTGTTTTCCATTCCTGTCACAATAATTGCCAGCTCCCTGGTAATATCAGCCTGGTCGCCGTAAATCTGCTCCAAATCATTCCATGCGTCCCTGAAGGAATCCAGTGTATTTTTGCCTGTTGCATAGGAAGCCGTAAGGGATTCCAGCAAATCCTTGAACTGCAAAAGCAATTCCTTCTTCCGCTTTTTCAGTCTACTTTCCTGGTAAATACTTTGGGCCAGAACAGCAACGGCAGCCGCAGCCGCGCTTGTCACAATCACGTTATAAAAAAATAAATATGACACCAAAGAACCAACCCCTATGCCGATCAAAGCGGCCACAATTCTGTCCTGCGTGGACATACGATATATATGGTAATCCTCTCCTCCAACTATCAGCGATTCGATCGGCTCATAGCTTTCTTCCTTCTTTTTAAAAAGTGTCATGTCCCACCTCTATATTTTCCCTTTATAGCCCATCAGTTTTAGTTTAAAATCATTGAGAAGCGGCCTGTCCGTCCGTTTTAATGCTCCGCTTACTTTGTCAATCGTAGATGCCTCATCCTCCTCAAACCTGTAAAGGGTATTTAACTGTATCGCTCCTTTTTCATACCCCGCCACCTCCGTGATCTCCATTGTCTTTCTGGATCTGTCCCTTAACCGGGACAAATGAACAATAATATCCACTGCTGAAGCAATCTGCTGCCTTACCGCATCTAACGGAAGTCCCTCCGCCCCTGTCAAGACCATGGTTTCCAAACGGCTCAGCATATCCCTCGTCGAATTGGCATGTCCCGTTGATAAGGAACCGTCATGTCCTGTATTCATGGCCTGCAGCATATCCAGGGCCTCTGCTCCACGCACCTCCCCAACCACAATCCTGTCGGGACGCATACGAAGTGCAGACTTAATGAGATCACGGATCGAAATCGCGCCGACGCCTGCAGTATTGGCATTTCTTGTCTCAAGGCTGACCAGGTTATCCACATTGGCAATTTGCAGTTCCGCCGAATCTTCAATGGTAATTACCCGCTCATCAGACGGAATAAAATTGGAAATCGCATTAAGAAAGGTGGTTTTTCCTGATCCGGTTCCGCCGCATATAAAAATATTGTATTTTGCCCGCACAAGTAATTTAAGTATCTCTGCTATCTCCGGCGTAATCGAGCCATATTGAATTAATTTTTCCACTGTCATGGGCTCTTTAGAAAACTTTCTGATCGTGACAATCGGCCCTTTCAGGGAAATCGGAGGCAAAACCACATTTACACGGGAGCCGTCCGGCAATCTGGTATCCACAATAGGATTTGCCTGGTTTACTTCCCTGCCTGCCAGCGCCACAATTCGCTGTATCACATCCTGAAGTTTTTCCTCACTTTCAAATCGTTCCTTCAATTCGATTAATTTTCCTGATTTCTCTATGAAAATTTCTTCCGGTCCATTAATCATAACCTCCGTAACAGTATCATCATTTATAATTGTGTCCAAAAGGCCAAATCCCCGGATAGAACTGAATATTTGGTCAATCAGGAACGCCTTATCCTCTATAGAGACATACTTCCCCCCAAAATATAAGTCCACTTCTTTTCGAACCTGCTCTTCCAACATCTCATCCGTTGTCTTGGTCAGGTTGATATTCTCCAATATTTTTTTTCTGATAGTTTCCTGCACTTCGCTTATTATTTCTCCGGGCATATCAAGCCTCCTCCATGGCTTATTCTATACTTTGCAGTAATTCCATTTGGGCTATCTTTTCAATAATTCCCACATAATTTCCGTTTTCAATTAATGGGAAAGCGCCGCCTACTCTAATATGGAAGATATGCTCCGGTAGCTGCATCCCCTTTATTATCCTGTTAAAATAAATCTGCATTTTGGAAATAATATCAATCTTTCTGATCTCCTCTATCGTTTGGACGAACTTTAAATATCTCTCTAATTTAAGAGCAGCAATTTCGCTCTGATCTGTTATCATAATTACACGGTTGACCATTGTCATTACCATGAGCTCCTTATCCTGTAGTCCATTTCCCAGATCAATAATAACCTTGTCATATACCCCGGCCGCCTCAATGGCTCTCAGTAATTCTCTCACATCTTCTGCCGACAAACTCCGCAAATCCATAGGGTTGGCACATTCCTTAAAATAATATGTCCCCTGTCCATCCCTGGAAACAGAGCTTTCAATTTTCAATTCCAATGTTTTGCGCCTGCTTTTTATTGCATAAACCAGCTCATCCAGTCCTGATTTATCCTCCCCCGCAAAGGAAAGCCTGCAAGTCCCTAAATCCTCAAGATTCAAATACAATACCTCCTCTGCATGAGAAAACGCCTTTGCCGCCGCACAGGCAATCGTTGATGCACCTATACCACCCCCTGCAGATACAAACGCTATAAAAGCTGTTTTTCCACTTACAAGTGACAAATTTTCATAATGAATATGGTCTTTCTTTGCGTACAGATCCAACAGTTCCCTGTAAATCTGATCTGCCCGCCGATATTTTTCTAAATACTGCACTCCTTCTTTCTGGTCTTTGCTATACTCTGCAAGATATACCCATTGCTGCTCCTGCAAAAACTTTTGATCCAGCCTTTGAAGATCAGCCTCCATTTCCTCACCTATCAAGATAAGATCCGCTGTGTCTGTCTGAAATATCTGCTCCAGATAAACAGACTGTGTATAAACATTCCACTGAAATCTATCATAATAATGGGAATTAAAATAATTCACCAGTTTTTCGCAATATAATGTATCCTCAGAACATAGAAACACCCTGATTTTCATAGAATTTCCTCATTCCTGTTTTTCAGCAATATGAATCACCTTTTTACTAATATTTTTCTTTCCGGAAAATATTATAAGTCGAAATTGCTTCCGTGTCAATTCTATAGAGTATATTTATATATTCTATAGAATAATATTTGAATTGGTAATAGAGCCTTTATCTTTTGTAAAAAAAGAGCCTGCTATCCGCTGTTATCAAACGGCATTGCAGGTTCTCTCTTTATTCTTTTATCTGATTATTCTGGAATAAATAACACCTGGCCTACATAAATCTGTCCCGGGTCATTGATCTTATCCGTATTTGCCTCAAAGATTTTTCTCCACCGCCAACTTCTGCCGTATACCTTCAAGGCGATCTTCCACAGAGTATCACCTCTTTGCACGATATACGTATTTACCGCTGTGCCGTCGGCTGCTACGCTCGTTATCATACTGCCATCCCCTTGATTTAAGTAAATGGTAAGCACCATCCCCACGCGGATTTTGTTTGGATCACTGCCGATAACAGATGCGTTTTCTGCATAAATTTTTCTCCAAAAAGAACCGTCGCCATAGAATTTCTCGGCAATCTTCCACAGAGAGTCCCCTGCTTCCACGGTATAGATAACTGTATTAGCTGAATTTTCTGAAGACAATACAGTGCTGCCTCCTGCTCCTGCATTCGCCCCATTTGCTGTTGTTCTTGCGGTGCCTGCAGTACTGCCATTATCTCCTTGATCGCTGCTTTCTCCATCGGAATTGCCGCCAGTTCCTCCATCGCCTCCGCCGTGACCGTCGTCCCCTGAATCGCCGCTGCCGGAAACTTCAACAACATAGTTCTGTGCCGCACGTCTCAGCTCCTGCATGTCGCCGGTACGGAACTCCACTCCCAACGTATGCGTTCCCGTTGAACGCCGTGCAAGGGTCTGGGTCAGAATTGTGATTCTTGTGCTACCCGATTCCGATGTATAGTCCGTTCCTTCTACCAGTTTTTCACCATCCAGGAAAATGGCCTCAAACTCTGCGTATGTCCCTTCCGAAACCATGGTGCGGCTCTGCGCAGGCAGTTCCAGGCCGCCTAGCCCGCTTAAAGAGGAAGCGGTTATATTCTGCACACGTTGGGATAAATTGTATCCTGCATCAGTGGCCCCATCCACATTAGGGTCTGTGTTTTCATGGACACTCAGGGTGTAAGTTTTGTAGCTTGAATCAAATAGAGAGGAACTATTGTCCATCCGCACCGTAAAAGTAAAATCCCCGGCCTCAGTAGGCACACCGTATATTTCACCATTCTGCTTTACTTCAACCCCTCCCGGAAGAACCCCGTCCTCCAAACAGAAGCTTACCTTGTTCCAGCTATAATATTTATTATTGCTCATCAGCAGAGGGCCATAAGGCACATATTTAACCGCTTCCGGAATCGTCTCTGTCGTAATACAGGGATCTCCCACCGTACCGGTCAGCTCCAGCTCCATCAATACCGTATTACCGGATTTAAACGTCAACGTTCCGGTCACATCACTACCTGCCGTCACGCCTTCCTTTGCCTTAATGCGCAGCTTAGCAATGTTCGACAACTTTTCGTCATAGACGCCTGCGATAGCGCCAAAGCCTGATAACTCATGATTTCCGCTTAAAGTCCAATACTCGTCAAGCTCCACTACATCCGAGTTCAGTTCCACCCTCAGCGAAGGAATGGAAGCCATTCCTCTGTTAACTACGAGAATATGATGTTCATAGTCATGATAGCTGTCTAACAGCATCTGGCGCGTAGAGTAGATAATTCCATTCTCCACTCTGGTATTGGATTCCGGATCCTCCAGACTGTTGATATAGAGCTGCCCTGCGCCGTCACTGACCTTCATTACCTTCAGCCAGTACTGTCTTGCGTTCTTCTGATCCTCCGATGCCACACCGTATTGTATCGGTCCCCCCGAAAAATCATGAAAGCTTTCACCGCTCACCTCCACCGTGCTGCCGCCCTCCACATGTAAGGTTGCTCCGCTTGAAATATTAAACAGGGGAGCCAGATTAGTAAGATCTGCATCATTGTTTACCAGAATGGTTACAAAATTATTCTCGCCATAGGAATCCCCATCAACCACAAAGGACTCTATCTCATCTCCCTTACTGTCATTCAGTCCGTAAAACTCCACATAGGTTCCCGTTCCCAGAGAAGGTTCTCTCGGTTCATAAGGCGCCGTCTTAATGCAATAGCGGTAAATCTCCTGATCGGCCGTCCCGTCTGCACCCACGAAGATTGTAAAATAAACGCCCTGGCTGTAATCGGCGCAATAGCCTCCGGTATTATAATCATTATCAAACAGAGAGCCTTTCACATCCGTTGCGCCTTTAGATACCGCCTCTGCTATGGAGGAATATTGCCCCACATAGGCTGCTGTCACTGCCGATGAACTCTCCGAGCCGGCTTTATAATAGGACATAATCTGATAATATGTACCATCCACCGGATATCCGGCATTCAGAGTTATTGTTCGGATTATACATCCGTCTATACTCTCTGACGAAGATATATATTCCACATAATTTCTACCTGAAGCTGTTCTTTCGAACATACTGCTTCTACTTATATAATTACCTGACGACCGTACACGC
>ERZ808051.997-NODE-997-length-22641-cov-4.574056_pt1 | contig 22641 bp, 14 predicted proteins | sample MGYA00380199_ERZ808051 | MGnify/ENA primary metagenome ERZ808051 (study PRJEB31490, sample SAMN06133391) | mouse gut metagenome | isolation source: J11 | host: mice | place: China: Chengdu | collected 2015-05 ...
CTCCACCGGCCTCCTCCTGCTCTATGGTCTGGCAGTTCACCCTCTCTTGAGGCATCCCTTTCGGGGAGGTAAAGCAGATTTCCCGTTCATCCCTCTCCAGCAAAAACAGCTTCAGGCAGCCGTTCTCCACCACCGCCTTGCCCAGCGTACCGCTTATTTCCATGCGGTTGGTACCGGGATATTCCCCGGTAGAGGTAATGAATACCGCGCTGGCTCCGTTTTCGTACTCCGCATAGATGGTGGCATCGTCTTCCACCTGGATTCGGTGATACTGTCCCTCTTTGCAAAATGCCCGCACCTTTGCCGGCATCCCCAGGATCCACTGCCAGATGTCCAGGTTGTGGGGGCACTGGTTCAGCAGCACGCCGCCGCCCTCTCCGTTCCATGTAGCCCGCCAGTCGCCGGAGTCGTAGTAAGCCTGTGTGCGGTACCAGTTATTGATAATCCAGACAAAGCGCTTGATTTCTCCCAAAGCGCCCTCCTGCACCAAGTCGTGCAGCTTCCTGTAGAGCTGGTTCGTGCGCTGGTTGTACATGATGCCGAATACAGTGCCGCTCTTTGCTGCGGCCCGGTTCATTCCGGCCACGCTGACGGTGTCTATGCCCGCAGGCTTTTCCGTCAATACATGCAGCTTCCGCTCAAAGGCTTTCCCGGCAATCACCGGATGCAGCTTATGAGGGGTGGCAATCAACACAGCGTCCACCTCACCGCTGTCCAAAAGCGCCTCGTAATCTTCGTACAGCGACACGCCCGGGAAATGCTCCCTGGCCCATTTCAGGCGCTCTTCCCTGCAGTCGCACACTGCCGAGAGCCTGGCTCCTTTGACCTTTCCCTCAAAAAGCTGCACCCCATGGGCGCTCCCCATGTTGCCGATGCCTACGATCCCATAACGTACATTCTCCATATCTGTACCTCCCTTTATACCCGCCCCTGGGGGCTCTCATTCCATAGCTCTTATCCGTAAAGCGTCGGGACTTCCCGGCATACTGCTTTACCGTCAATCCCATCTGCTACAGCAACGTTCCTCTATTATACTGCCAAGACGATTTAGAAAATCTTCTCCAGCAGCTTCACATATTCACTGATCAAATCGCTGGTCTTCTCCGCGTAAACGGTTTCCTTTGCCAGGATCACATTGTCCGTGATGACATTGTCCACGTTCAGTTCCACCATCCTGCGGATGCCGGACTCCGTATTCACAGTCCAGGCATACAGCTGTTTTCCCTCTCCGTGAACCCTGTCCACCAGATTCTCCGTCACATTGGCCGCTTCCACGCTGAAGTGGTCAGCCGCCTCCAGCTTGGTTATATTTCCGTATGCCAGACTCATGACATACACGGTCTGAGCCTCCGGGCTATACTCTTTCACATTTTCCAGCACCTGGTAGACCTGGGAGGTAATCACGCATTTATCCAGAAAATCCTGCTCTGTGACAATGTCTACCACTTTTTTCTCAAAATCCCTCTCATGACCGGTGGGTTTCAGCTCAATGTTCAGCTTGATCAGGTTTTCCCTGGCGAACTCCACCACCTCGCTTAACAGCGGGATCCGCTCTCCCGCATAATCCGGACCGAAAAAGCTGCCCGCGTCCAGCCTGCTGACCTCCTCGTAGGTTAGCTCCCAGGTATTTTTATTCACCCCTGTAGTACGCTTGAAATTGGTATCGTGGATGACAATGATCCGGCCGTCCTGTGTCTGCTGTACATCCAGCTCAATCCAGTCTGCCCCAAGTTCCGCCGCGCCCCGAAAGGCGCTCATGGTATTTTCCGGGTAATCTACAGACGCCCCTCTGTGAGCAGTGACCTCTGTAGTACGGGCATATTCAATGTTCAGATTATATTTTCCCAGCTGCAGTCCGTAAGTAAATACCGTTCCTAAGGCCAGCGCAGCTATAACGATTCCAAAGCCAACTGCACACATGCGGGAGTTATCTTTCGCTCCCCTGCCGCCATCCTCCAGCTTAAGGCTTCGGATTTCCTCCCCCAGCTCCTGTTTATGGGCATAGAACAGGACGCTGATGCCCGCATAGCCAAAGGGCATGGACAGGGACATAAAAACCGCAGCAGACAGGGCAATAAACATCCAAATGATCGTGGATACAAAGCTGTTTAGCAGCGTCAGGTTCTCCAACAGACTGTCCACTGCCATGATCATCAGAATTCCCATCAAGACACAGCCAAGGAAGACAAGTGATATGACAAACTGCATTGACAACAGGGAAAACAGATCTTTGATATGCCTCCCGGCTCCCAGGCGGCAGCTGCGTTTCCTGGCCTCTCCAAAAGGCATATCCTCCAGGATCAGATAATGCAGCGAATAGAGCCAGCGCAGCAACAGCACCGCCAAAAAAGTCACCAGCACACTGCACAATACAAGCAATATCCGGTTCTGCAGGATATAATCCTGAATAAATCCAGGCACTTGTATGGTGGAAATCACTCCGGTTGCCAGTCCTAAGTTTAGGAAAGGAATCAGGAACAGTATCAGAAATGCCAGAGAAAGGCTTCTGAAACGAAACAGCTTCCCGCACTTGCGGGCAGATATGCGCATCACATCCTGCAGACGGGCTTTCCGGTTCTGACAGGACTGATCCAATATGATGACGACTGTGGTAATATCAAACATGGCATATGCCGTCATTAGCAAAAGCAATGCCAAAAATGACACGATTGTAAGAGGATGTATGGCAAAGGAGACAACATTTTCTACGGTCAGATATTCATATCCCGTCAGCTTCATAACCAGGCGGACACTGCCTGAGAAAAGCGGGACAGCCACCAGAAACGTCAACAGCTTGAATGTGATTTCAAACTTTGCCAACGCCCATCGGTTGCGTTCCACCAGCCTCCCCAGTTGCCTTACTTTTCCCATGAATCTCCGCCCTCATTATAGCCACTTTGTGTCCCGTCCCTAAAACCCATTATAGTGAATCTGCCCGAAAAGTCAATAACCCTAAAAATCCTTGCGCAAAATGAAAATATTGGTTATAATACCACTATATTTCAGGGAAATCCGGGCGTTGGCGGCAGGGAGGAAAATTATGCGGAAAGAACATCTACTTCAGGAAATGACAGATATCGTTAAGAGCTGCGAGGACATTCTGTTAAGCGCTACCGATATGGAACGGAAAATCCATCGCAAAACCGGCAAAGGGAATTTTGTCACTGATTACGACTCCAAAGTGCAGGCTATCCTGCAGTCTCGTCTGCTTGAGCTACTTCCGGAGGCAGTATTTCTCGGCGAAGAGGATCAGATGGACAGTACAGATATCTCAAAGGGATATGCTTTTATCGTAGACCCCATCGATGGCACAGCTAATTTTACCAGAAACTATCATGCCAGCTGTATCAGCGTGGCACTGGCACTGGACGGTTTCCCCATTCTGGGTGTGGTGCATAATCCTTATCAAAAGGAGACATTTACCGCGCTGAAAGGACAGGGCGCGTATCTGAACGGGGAACGGATCCATGCCTCGGACCGGACCTTGGATGAGGGGCTGATTCTGTTCGGAACCGCCCCTTACCATGCGGATCTGACCCGAAAATCCTTTGAAATCGCCTACCGCTATCTGTCCCGGGCAGAGGACCTGCGCAGAAGCGGGTCTGCGGCTCTGGATTTGTGTATGGTGGCCTGTGGCAGGGCGGAATTCTTCTTCGAGCTGACGCTGTGCCCCTGGGATTATGCCGCCGGGGCCTTGATCGTGGAGGAGGCCGGAGGATTTGTAAGCGACCTGAAAGGACGGCCGCTTACTTATGACCGCAGGCAAACAGTCGCCGCCAGAGGCCCCCGGGTGGAGCTGGTAGAGGTGGAGATCTCGTAATGTCAGCGGTACACCGGCAATCCCTCCTCTCAGGATTGCCGGCCCGCTGACAAATTCCGCTCTTCTATTGTGTCACTCTGATTTCCCGCCCTGCCTCCAGGCGGCATTCCCTACCGTACACATGGATCTCTTTGGGATTTCCCTCCAGCAAGCTGATTGTACACCCGGATTTATCCACGCTCACTTCCGCCACGGCATCCTCATACCGGAAGCGGAACCGGTAGGCAGTCCACTGTCCGGGAATCCGGGGATGCAGGTATAAGCCGCTCTCTTTGATGCGCAGTCCGCCGAATCCGTAGACCACCGCCATATAGGTTCCGCCCATATTGGCCGTATGGATTCCGTCCTTGGTATTCTTGTGTGTGTTGAACAGGTCAAGCTTTGCCGATTCCCCGAAATATCTGCACGCTTTCTCCATGTCTCCCAGTTTTGCCGCCACTATGCTGTAGATACAGGTGGACAGAGAGGAATCATGGGTGGTAACCTTTTCATAATAGGCAAAGGATCTGCGGATGGTCTCCAGGTCCTGGGCGTCTTCCAGAATAAAGTGAGCCAGCACCGTATCCGCCTGCTTGCATATCTGATATCGGTAGAGATACATGGGGTGATAGTGCAAAAGAAGCGGCTTCTCTTCCTCCCTGATGGAAGCAATGTCCCAGACAGCCTTTTGCAGAAAGGAATCGTCCTGGGGATTGATTCCCAGTTCCTCGTCGTAGGGAAGATACATGGCCTCCGCCGCCTGCGCAAACTCCTCCAGCTCCTTTTCGGTAATTCCGGTCTTCTCCAGCACTCTCCCTGCACGGTGCGCCTCCTCAAGCAGTCCCACCGCCTTGCAGGCCCAGCGCAGATTGTGCTGCGCCAGCGCGTTGGTATAGTAATTGTTGTTGACCAGACAGGTGTACTCGTCCGGTCCTGTCACTGCGTTTATATGGAATTTCCCCTGATAGTAATTTCCCATATCCATCCAAAGCCTGGCTGTCTCCAGCAAAATCTCCGCCCCGCTCTCTTCCAGAAGATCCAGATCCCTGGTAGCCAGGTAGTAAGAGACCACAGCATATGCAATATCCCCGCTGATGTGGTACTGCGCCGAACCGGAGGGAAAATACCCGGAACATTCCTTTCCCATGATTGTCCGCCAGGGAAATGCCGCTCCCTTTTTATGGCCCAGCAGCCTGGCATTCTCTTTCGCGTGCTCCAGTATGGAGTACCGGTTGCGAATCAGGTTTTTGGAAATCTCCCTTTCATTCAGGATGAAAAAGGGCTGCAGATACATTTCCGTATCCCAGAAGTAATGGCCCTCATATCCCTCACCGCTCAGTCCCTTTGCGGCGATATTGCAGTAAGGATCCCGGCCCGCGGACTGTATCAGCTGATACATATTATAGTGAAGCGCCTCGTTCAGATCCCTGTCCCCCTCTACCTCCACCGCGCAGTTCTTCCAGAATCCCGCAAGGTACTCTCGCTGACGGCGGTACAGCTCCTCCACGTCCACGGACAGAGCCTGCTCCATACGCTTTGCCGCCTCTCCCCGCACGTCTCTGCTGCGGATGCTGTCGCAGAGAATGGTATATTTATACAGAACCGCCGTCTCCTTTTCTTTCAGGGGAAAGGAAAAGCGCTCCTCCACGGTGTCCTCCGTTCTGACCGCGGTTTTCTGCACATGCTCCGCCTGCAGTCTGTTGCGGACAGCGCTCACCGCCCGCAGTCCCGATTTGGAGGTGCCGGACGTAATATAGGATACATCCCCCTCCCACTCCGTTTTTTCCACCAGAAGATGTCGGAAAGCCTCCCCTGCCACCCGGGGATCCTTGGGATCGAAGTAGTTCCTCACGTCTCCCCGGTGAGAGCTGCACAGCCTTATTTCTCCCGAAAAATCCACGGCTTCCACCCGGTACTCCGCCAAAAACAGCGGAAGAAGCCAGAAAGACGCCATTCTTTTCACGGATATCCGCACGGTTCTGCCCGAGGGAGATCTCCAGAGAATCTCCCTTGTGGTGACACCCGCTTCCATGTCAAGACATCTTGTCCTGTCAAGAACCGTCCCCTCGAACAGAGAGAAGCGCTCCCCATCCACCCAGAGCACGATCCCCTGGGTATCCGCCACATTCAGCATGGTCTGTTTTTCCTCAATGAGCCCGTACAGCTTCTCCGCCTGGGGCATGGCCGCAAAGTCATAGAAGCCGTTAATGTAGGTGCCTCTCACCGAGTCATATCCCTCCGGATAGCCCTCTTCAAAGCTTCCCCTGACACCCAGATAGCCGTTGGCATTGTGGAAAATGGTTTCCCCAAGCTTCAGGCTGTCGTTGTCCAGCGCAAAATCATTCAGAATATACTGTTTCATCTCTATCTGTCCTCTGCTATCAATTCTATGTTGTTTTCTGTTTCCCCCAGAGAAACCGTCCACTCCGGAGAGGGCTTCCGCACGCGAATCACATCTTTGTCATCATTTCTCTCGTAATAAAAGTCGAATGCCTCGCCTCCTATGGGCAGATTGGTCAGTGACAGGCCGTCCACCTGTTCTCCCAGACAGGGCGCCAGCAGGACATGCTTTCTGTGGGCGTCGGGCCGGATCCCGAACAGGCTGCCCGCATAGGGCCACATGGTGGCCAGGCTGTTCCAGGCCTGCACAAAGCAGCCTTTTTCCGGATAGATCTCATTGGTTGCCCCGGGCATCACTTTGCCGAACCCCTCCGCCACTTTCTCCATATCCTCCAGCATCAGATCCAGCCTCCCTATATTGCCCAGGCCCATGATTTCCCTGCCGAGGCCTATGGGCATCATGTCTCCCGTGACGGACTCTCCCCGCGCTCTGTCGGCCTCTCTGGCCGCAAGGAGCGCCTCCGCCTCTCTCCCTCTGAGATAGCCCAGCTCCACGGGCACAAAGGAATGCCCCGCCCCGAACAGGTAGAAAGCCTTTCTGCTTCCGTCCTCCATCCGGAGAGCCTCCTGCAGGACGCTCTCCATCCGTTTCCTGAGCCTTTCCTTTCCCGCCGCATCCTCCGGTGATTTGTCTTTGCGGCAGCTGGATTCCCCCATGATCTTCTCTTCCTCCGTAATGGGGAAGCTGCGCAGCGTGTATTTCCAGGTCTCCGCTCTGGGAATGATGTCCTCTTTGTAGGCGGCCATGTCCCCGTACAGACCATATTCCGGCAGGTAGAACTCCTTTTGGAACAGCTCCCAGGTTTTCAGCCTTTTTTCCCCGTACATTGCCTCCGCTTCCCTTTTGCCCAGCGCCCCGGACATCAGTGAAAGGATCTCATACCCCCGGATCGCCAGCAGGGCCGTGTCGCAGCAGAAGCAGTCAAGCCCGGCAATCTCGCTGATGCCGTAGCCTGTGGGGAGGCCGTCCTCGCAGATGGAATCGATCCACTCCATGCCTGCCGCACAGAAATCATACATTTCCTCCAAAAATGCATAGTCCCCGGACCATTGATATACCATCCACACGGTATCGGCAAATTGGGGCGTCTCCGTGGACATGCCCTCGTAGTAGACTTTGCCGTTGGTGGAGATCTCGTGAACCACTCTTCCGTTACCGTTGCACTCCATGGATTTCTCTTTGAGCAGCCGCAGGGTGGACTTGCACACCTCATACTTTCCCTGCATCAGCAGGGCCGGCACGATGTAGTTGGTGTCATTGCCGAACCACCAGGGAAACTCCGCGTATCCCGCCGCCACACCGCAGCCTACGCCCTCCACATCCCGTATGATCCAGTCGTTAATGTACTTAGTCCAGTCGTACATCTCCTGCAGGGTCCGCCTGCCCGGCAGATTCAGTACGGCCCTGTGGTCAATCCGGGCGTAGACCTCCTTTTTCCGCTCAAGCAGCGCCTCATTCTCCGCCTCCAGCACGGCGAGGGTCTCCTGCGCGCTCTCCTGCGAATGCTCGGAAAAGGCTATGCAGAACCGTACCTTTCTCCGCTCTCCCGGCATAAGAGCCAGCCTGCAGGATATCTCACGGTAGCAGGAGTTGGGGTTCTCCTTTCTTTCCACTGGTATCTGCGGATCCTCGCTCCACTCCGCGGGTTCGGATGCACGGACCAGCGCAGTCCAGCCGTTTCGCGTATCCAGGAACCGCAGAATCTCCGTCCGGCTGTCAAAGCTCCCCTCGTCGGCCCCGTCCACGATTCCGGCCCGCTCAGCCAGCCATACCGGCATCAGGTCTGACTCCAGCCCCAGCGTCAGCCTGCGCTCTTTCTTCTCTCCGGCCAGATTCTCCAGAGTCACCTCCAGCACCAGGCCTTTTTCCTCCTGGGGTACATACTGAAAGCGCTCCAGCTTCCACTGCGCCTCTTTCTCAAAGAAATGGACCGCGCCGTAGGGCAGCTGCTCGTAGCCGACGGCGTCCCGAACCAGTTCGCCGTCCACTTTCAGCCAAAATCCTCCCAAAACTTTCACCGGCGGCGCCCAGACTCCCCACATTTTATACGGAAGATGCTCTCCCCGCTCCGGAAACAGACCATCCTGACTTCCGATCATATACAGCTTGTGTCCCGATATGAGATAGGGCTTATTGCCGGGACTCTCCACTCTGATGCTATGCATATTCTCTCCCATTCCTCTTCCCTAAACGATTTCCAGTAAATCCTGAAAGCGCTTCAAATCATATGTGGCAATCCGGCACTGTGCGGCGTCGCCTATTGCAGCGCAGTCCATTCCTCCGGCTTTGGCAGCCTGTATGCCGGCCTGAGCGTCTTCCACCACCAGACACTTCCCGGGAGCGATTCCCAAATATTCCGCAGCCTTTACAAAAACCTCCGGATCCGGCTTGGAGCGGCTGATATTATTTCCGTCGGAAATCGCGTCAAAAAAGTCTCCCAGTCCGATTCTGCTTAATATAAATTTCGCATTCTTGCTGGAGGAGCCGATGGCAAGCCTGTATCCCCCGGCCCTTAGCTCTCTCAAGGTGAAGGCCACCTCTTCTGACAGATCCTCCGTGCTCATCTCACCCAGCAGCCCTCTGTAGATCTCGTTCTTTTCCTCTGCCCAGCGCTCTTTTTCCTCCCGGGTCACAGTCCCCTCATAGCGTTCCAGCACGATATCCAGACTCTCCATCCTGCTTACGCCCCGGAGTCTGTTGTTGATGGTCTCGTCAAAATAGACTCCCAGCCTGTCCGCTATGGTCTTCCATGCTTTATAATGGTACTTGTCCGTATGGCAGATTACGCCGTCCAGATCAAAGATAACCGCTTCGTATTTCCCCATAAAATTCCAGTCCTTTCACTGACTCCTGTCACTTTTTACCGAATTTTTCCGCAAAAAAAGCAGGGGGAAGCCCGTAATACATACATATAATACTGTATGGCTGCCGTTCTTCCTCCTGCGCCGTCCGGTTTCCCGGATTTATGCCTGCAGACTTTTACTTACCTACGAATGCGTCTACCTGCTTCTGGGTCTCTTCAATTACCTTGTCAATGCCTGCGGCTTTCATCTTTCCGATGATCTCGTCTCTGACTTCATTGACATCCAGTTCTCCCTTGGCAAGGTTGTCCGCATACTCGGTCATGATGGCTGTAATCTGACTTGTCTCCGCCTTAATGTTGCTCTGGTCCAGCACAAAGCCCAACAGCGGAGATGCCTGCGACTGACTGTCCCAGTCTTTCAGTCTCTGGATCGCGTCCTGAGAGAAATTCGCGGAGAATCTGGCCACGTCCATATCGTTCCACATCCACACCATGGGAGACCATACATTTTCCGCGGCAATGTTGGATACGTCAATGGCTTCGCCGTTCTTCTCGTAGTTGACGCCTTCCACGCCGTAAGACCACAGGTCATAGTTCTCCTGATTGCATTTGAACCACTGCATCAGCTGAACCGCTTCGTTCACATGCTTGCTGGTGCTGGGAACCGCCAGCATATTGTCGCCTGCGCTGTAAATCCAGCGGGTTTCGGGCTCAAGATAAATGGTATAAGGCTCTGCTTCCGGCAGCGTTTTCTTCATACCGTCCACACGCTCGGACACGCGCATGACATTGGAGTCCACCGCCGCTACCATGCCGTACTCAAAGCCATGATCAGGGTTCTCAAAGGTGCTGGTGTCTGACATCAGGTAGCCTTTTTCCGCCCACTCTTTTCTCTTTTCAAAAATCTTCACGAACTCGTCGGACTCCCAGAAAGACTTCACAGTCAGATCCGGATCCTCAGGGTCCACATACATTGCAAAGATTCCGTCGCCGAGGATATAATGATAGTTGGCAAAGATCGGAAGCATAGGGGAGATGTTGCTTCCGCTGTAGGGATACATGCCCTCCTCGTTATCCAGAACTGCCTGGAAATAGGCTTCCAGCTCTTCAATGGTAGTGATTTTCTCAATGTTGTATTTGTCCATCAGGTCTTTCCTGACGTCAAATGTGTTGTTGAAACCGGTAGTAGGGATGACACGGGGAATCGCGTATATTTCGCCGTCGATCGTGCCCCCTTTCAGCACATGTTCCGGTGTCTTTGCTTTCAGATCCTGCCCTACGGAATCAAGGGCCGGTGTGATGGGCTGGTATACTTTTTTGGATACCAGGTCGGACAGCGTGCTGGAATGTGCCCAGGCCAGATCATACTCGGCGCCGCCGGCAATATCCAGCGCAATCTTATTCCAGTAATCGTCCAATATCTTAATCTGGATCTGTATGTTCAGTCCATCCGCCAGAAGCTTCTCATTGATTGCTGCCACTACCTGCTCCTGACAGGCCGCTTCCGTACCCAGGGTAGCGAATGTCAAAGTGACCGCGTCTCCGCTTTCGGCCTCCTGGGTTCCGCTCTCCTCCGTTTTGCTCTCCGTCTCACTGCTCTGGCTCTCACCTGTTTCCTGGCTGCCCGAGGACTGGGATGAACTTTCCTGATCACCGTTGCCGCAGCCGGCCAGAACGCTTACAGACATTGCCGCTGTAAGTAATGCTGCCAATAATTTCTTTTTCATACTTCTCTCCTTTTCTGTGTGAAATTCTCCCTCTGGGGGAGCGTTTACTGCTTATATCAAGCTCCATGGGAGCCTAATACCAAATTTCATTCCTGATCAGCCCTTTACCGCACCTACCATAATCCCCTTTACAAAGTATTTCTGTACAAAGGGATAGAGCAGTAAAATCGGTCCGATGGTGACGAACAGTGTCGCCATCTGAAAGGTCTGGGTGGGCACTTCCATATTCGCCATGGCTCCGTTCTCCCGGATGAAACGCATCAGCGATTCGATTCGGTACAGCATATACTGCAGGGGATACAGCTGCCTTTCGTCGATAAAGTACAGCGCATTGGCCCAGTTGTTCCAATATCCCAGGCCCACGAACAGGGATATCGTCGCTATGATGGGTTTCGAAAGCGGCAGCACCACTACAAATGCCGTTTTCATCACCCCGCAGCCGTCTATCTCAGCCGCCTCCAAAAGAGACGAGGGAATTGTCTTAAAGTAGTTCCTCATCAGGAAGACATTGAAAGGCGATACCAGAGAAGGCAGTATCATGGCCCACAGCGTATTCTGCAGATGAAGAACCTGCGTACACACCAGGTACCAGGGAACCAGTCCTGCGCTGAATACCGAGGGGATGTAAAGGTACAGCGCGAAAGCGTTCCTGTACTGCACTTTCTCGTTTGCCATGCCATAGGCTGCCATTGCGGTCAAAAGCAAGGACAGCAGCGTTCCTATGAGCGTCACCAGAATTGTGATCATATAGCCTGTATAGATACTGCCGTCTGCGAAAACGGTTCTGTATGCGGTCAGGGAAAATCCCTCCGGCATCATTTTAAACCCGTTTCTGACAATGCTCTCCTCCGTGGAAATGGATACCATGAAGCTCAGCACAAAAGGATACAGGCATATAAAGCTCAAAAATATCATGCCCAAATGCATCAGAATATCACCGATGCTGCCATGTTTTTTTGTTCTCATCTCTTTCCCCTCCTAGAATAATCCGCTGTCTTTGTCATATTTCTTCGCCAGCCAGTTGGAACCCATGACCAGAATGAATCCTACCACCGACTGGTACAGTCCGATGGCCGTGGTCGTACCGAATTCCGCCGCTCCCTTGATGGCCCTGAACACGTAGGTATCGATGACATCCGTATATTTGAACAGCATGCCGTTGTCCTCAATGATCGCGTAGATATTGGCAAAGTCACCCCGGAGCATCCCGCCGATGCTCAGCAGCATCATGACAATGATAGACGGCATCAGGAGAGGAACCGTTATATATCTGATCTTCTGCCATCTGGAGGCGCCGTCCAGGGATGCCGCCTCGTACATCTCCCTGTCAAAGCCGGCGATGCTTGCCAGATAGACGATGGATGTATAGCCTGTCAGCTGCCACAGATGAGCGCCCACGATAATGAACGGCCAGGCAACGGGCACCGTAGACCACTTTACGGGTTCCGCTCCGAACAGCCCCAGCAGCTGATTGATCACACCTCCCTGGGCGTCCGCAAACAGCATGGTCCTCACCAGTCGTCCCACCACTACGGAGGAGATGAAATAGGGGATGAAGATCGCATTCTGATATATCTTCTTGGAGACTCTTCCCTTGATCTCATTGAGTATGATCGCCACGGCCACGGCCAGGAAAGTCGTCCAGATCAGGTAGTTAAAGTTGATCACCAGCGTGTTCACCGTAGTCTGCACCGCGTAGGAACTGGTAAAGAAGAACTTGAAATTGTTCAGTCCCACAAAAGGACTCTTGAATCTGTCCACAAAGTTAAAGTCCTGAAACGCAATAATCAGTCCCGGCATGGGCAGGTATGCGAATAAAAAGACCACAAGTCCCGCAGGCAGCATCATTGTATAGTACGCCCAGTTTTTCCTCATCTCCTGAAAGAATGTCCTCTTGTTTTTTTTCGATACCGCAGCCGGTCTCTGTTTTCTGTCCATGTTCTGTCTCTCCCCTTTCCTTTTCCTCTCCGTAACCGTGAACGTTTTTGCAATTTTTATAAAAAACATTCCGCCCTTTTTGCGGAACTCTCTTTTTCGTAAACGTTTTCGTATCTCCGAATTAATCATAACACCTTTATTGGCAATTGTAAATACTTTTTTTTCTGTTTTTTTTCATTTTTAGGCATATCTGCATACTGACATTTATTGCCTGCAATTATTTACCATATTTCGCATTGCAAAAACGTTTTAATTTTTATATAATATAACCACTACACGCATGCAATATAACCCAGAAAGGAGCTTCCCATGAATCGTTCACCGTTTCGTTTTTCGGAACCTGTCCTCGACACCCAATCCGGCCGGATCCAATGTCTGGAGCGCACCTGTCAAAACACCTCCCGCTGTCCTGTCTTTCTGCGAGATACTGTTTATCTGAAGCTGTCTCTGCCGGACAGCTTCGACAGGGTGGTCTGGTACCGCTCCGGCTGGGCCCGGGAGTTTACCCGTCAGGAAACCGCTTTGGCGGCCAGTTTTTCTTTCACCAACGCCAAGGGGCGCTGCAGCGGGGAGTGTGCCCCTTTCTTTACGCTGCTGTGCCGGGACGCCTCCCTGGACTTTGCCGTCTGCACCAGCGGCAATTACAAAGTGGAGCTGTGCCGCGCAGACGGACAGACCCTCCTGACCGTCAGCAGTCCGGACGACGGCTTTTGCACCATGGTCCAGCCCGGAACCGTGTTTCGCTATCCCAAGATTCTGGCTCACCGGTATACGTCCCTGGCAGAATGCTACCGCGCCAAGCAGGCCCGGGCTCTTGCGCTGCTGCCCGATCACCCCTTTTACCGGCAGCTTCCCGTGATCTACAATCACTGGTGGGCTTATGAGGACCGCTGGGTCAATGAGGACGTCATTTTGGAGAATGCCCGCACAGCCCGAAATCTGGGGGCCGAACTGCTGGTGCTGGATGCCGGCTGGTTCGGTCACGACGCCCCCGGCGAGGAAGCTTTCAGCGTCAGGGGAGACTGGAATCATGTGAACAAAAGCCGCTTCCCCCACGGGCTTGCCTGGCTGAAAGAGCAGTTGGCGCAGCTGGGGCTCACCATGGGGATCTGGTGCGAGCCGGAAACCATGGACTGCCGTTCCGAGCTCATAAAGCATCATCCCGAGTGGCTTGCCGTCCGCAGCGGAGAGCGGCTTCCCTATCTGTGCTTCTCCATTCCGGAAGTACAGGAATGGGCTTATGATACCTTGCTCAATCTGTTCCGGCTCTGCGGAAGCGTCTACTGGAAGCTGGATTTCAACATAGACCCGGGGCTTGGCTGCAATGCTCCCGGCCACTGTCATGACAGCGGCGACGGACTGTCAAAGCATTACCAGGGGCTGTACCGGGTCATGGACAGACTGCGCAGGGAATTTCCCGACCTTGTCATCGAGAACTGCAGCTCCGGAGGGCAGCGTCTGAATCTGGAGATGGGAGAGCACACCCATCTTCATTTCCTCAGCGATGCCGATCATTCCGTCCATCAGATGCGCGTATTTAAGGAGGCCAGCAAATGGTTCCTGCCCAGACAGCTCCTGCATTTCATGTGGTCCGGCACCAGAACCCCCGACAACCCGCTCTTCCCCTCCCTGAATCCGGACAGTATATCTCCCGGGGAGCTTCGGTATCACATGCGCTTAGCCATGCTGCATCCCTTTGGGATTTCCCACAGGCTTACGGAATATACCCCTGCCACCCTGTCTCTCATGAGAGACAATCTGACACAGTATAAGGAAGTGATCCGGCCTTATATCGCGGAGGGGACCTATCTTCCCCTGTATCTGTCCGAGCATGTGAATGTGTTCAGTTATACGAGGGGGAGAGACAGCCTGCTCTTTTTGTTCGCCGAGGAGCCGGAGGCCGCATCTTTCACATTAGAGCCCCTGGGGGAGCAGGAACCGGTATCCCCGGCCGGGGAACAGGCCCTGTCCCGTCATGGTGTCCTGACCGACCTGGATACGGGGGAAAGGGTTCCTCTGGCGGATGCGGAACATCTCACTGTGGATTTCACGCCCCAATGCCGCTGGACCAGCCGTCTGATGAAATATTCCCGTTAAGGGCCAGGGCACCGCTGTGCGGTGCCCTGTTCTTTCCACATTGTTCTCCTGCCCCGGCGGCTCCCGGGACCTGCCTTTCGCTTACTGCATTCCTATGCCATTACGGCACCGCCAAGTATTGTTGCGCTTCCATCCGCAACAGCCGTGACGGCCGTGCGCCAGCATGCGCTTCCCCTGCCCATGTTGTGCGCTTCAGCTAAACTCCCGTTTAGAATACATTTCTCCCGCTTTCCAGCGTAACCGTCTTACCTGCCACTTCCGCTTCCACGGCCTCTCCCTCATTTCGGATTTCCAGGCTTTCTTTCGAGGCTTTTACATACAGCGGCGACCCTTTCCATACAATGCGGAATTCCAGCAGGTTCCAGGACTCGGGCAGAGACGGATGAATTCGAAGCCTGCCCTCCGCCACCCGCACCCCGCCGAATCCCAGCACGGCAACCTGCCAGATGCCTCCCATAGCCGCACTGTGGATTCCGGCGTCCGAAGAGCGCATCTCCTGCCCCAAATCCACTCTGGCCGCACCCCCATAGAACCTATAAGCCTCCTCGGAGAGTCCCAGGTCATTGGCCACCACCCCGTGCGTGCACTTGCTCAAAGAGGAATCGTGGAGCGTGCGCTCTTCATAGTACCGGTAATTGCGGCGCCTGACATCCTCGTCGAAAAGGTCCTCCAGCAGATAGAACAGCACTACCAGATCCCCCTGCTTGGACACCTGGCAGGCGTTAATTTGCTCCGGATTCAGATCGTTGTAAATGGTAAGGACCTCCGAGGCTTCCTTGTATTTTGTCAGATCCAGATACTTCAGATCAAAATACCCCTCGAACTGGGGGATAATTCCCCCGTCTCCCTCCGGTCGGGGCAGGTACAGCCTGGGCCTGCGCTCTTTGAGCCTGGTTTCCAGCAATGCCAATCCCAGCCGGCTGTCCAGCCTTGCGTAGACTTCAGGCTTTTCTCTGCGCAGTCTGTCTATCGCCTCCTGCGCAAGCTTCATGTTGTAGTCTGCCAGGTAATTGGTATACGCGTTATTGTCCACATGCTCCTTGTATTCGTCCGGTCCGATTACGTCCGTGATTTCGTATCTTCCCTTTTCCTCTTTCCATTCAATGCGGCTGGCCCAGAACTTCCCAGTGTCCAGGATCATTTCATAGCCGTATCGTTCCATAAAATCCTCATCCCCGGTAGCCGTATAGTACTGCCAGACGGCAAACGCAATGTCGGCGGAGATGTGCTGTTCTATCATCCCTGTCAGATACTGGATGGGTTTCCCCGTAACCACGTCCGCCGGCCCCCAGATGGGTGTCACCTCCCCGTCCGTAATCCAGGCAGCCTCCCACGGATACATAGCGCCCTCATAGCCGTATTCCCTGGCTTTCTCCCGGGCCCCCTGCAGATTATGGTAGCGGTATTCCAGCAGCGTCCTTGCCGTCCCCGGCTCGGTCAGCAGATAATAAGGCAGAATGAACACCTCGGTGTCCCAGAAAGAATGCCCTTTGTACCCCTCTCCCGTCAGCGCCTTGGCCCCGATGCCGACTCTGTTGTCATCTCTCTTCACCATGATGTTCAGATGGTAGACAGCGAAGCGTACCGCCAGCTGGTCAAAGGCATCCGAAGAGTCAATCCGCACATCCTCCCTGCGCCAGATCTCCGCCCAGGCCTGCCTGCTCTCCTCCCACAGCCGTGCATACCCTGTCCGGTACAGTTCTTTCACGGTCTCCAGCCCGGATTTGCGGATATCCGCCAGCACCGCCTCCCTGTCCGTCTCCTCCGCGTACTTCCTGTCCCGGGAGGTATATACGCAGGAAAGCTTCTCCACAGTCAGCTTCTGCCCTTTCTCTACGAATATCCGGGCGCTGATTTTGATCTCTCTCCTGGCGATAATGGGCAGGAGCTTCGGTTCTATTTCCTGTCCCTCCTTTTGAAAGCGGTGGGTGGTATAGAGGCCGGCCGTCACTTGGGATCCGGTGGTTTCGGACACCATCTCCAGATAACGGTAGTCGTACAGCCGCTTGTCCCCCTCGCAGAAATGCTGGGCGCCGCTGTTGGACACGGTTCCGTTGATACCCGATACCAGCTTAATCTCCACATCCCGGTTGAGCGGTGTGATTTCCACCCTTGCCCCCAGCGCATGCTCCCGGGCCATGGAAACCGTCCGGAAAAAGCGAAAAGAAAGCACATTTCCCTCCGGATCCTCCCACTCGGCCTCTCGGACCACCTCGCCGGTCTTGAGGTTCAGGGTTCTGTCATAAGACCGTATCCTGCCTTTCTGCAGGCAAAACGGTTTGTCATTGACATACAGCTCCATCCCGGTCACATCCGGAAAATTGGGCAGCTCCGTCACTTCCCCCTCATGGAACTGATTAAAAGTGCCGGTGACGAACATATCCCTGGTCTCTGAGGCGTACGCCTCCTCCAGCGCATGGCGGACTCCCAGATAACCGTTGCCCTGGCAGAAGACGGCCTCGCATTTTCCCAGGAATCGCTCGTCAAACACTTTCTCTGTAACCAGCCAGTTCGCTTCGTCCCCTGTCCCTTTGTCATATTTCAGATGCTCCATATCCACGCCTCCTCGTAAACGTTTTCGTAAAATTCTGAAAAATAACCGGCTCTTTGTTTCGGCCGGTTATCGTTTTTTCACGCTATTTCTCTCGATAAATTCATAAGCCACATAGACATTTCTGCTCTGGGTCGGATTCCGGGTCAGGTCCAGCAGAACCCTGGCCGCGTGATATCCTATTTTCTCCATGTCCTGTTCAATCGTGGTCAGTCCAGGCGTCGTATAGCCTGCCACCGGAATCCCGTCAAATCCTGTCACGGAGAAATCATCCGGCACGGAATACCCCATGTCCGTAATGGCCCGCATCACCCCCAGCGCCATCACATCGCTCAGGCACATAAAAGCGGTGGCGCTCTCCTTTCCGTGCTCCCGAATGTACTGTTTTGTCGCTTCGTACGCGATATGCTCCCTGAACTCTCCGTTGATGATATTGTCCCGACACAGCTCCATGCCCCTCTTCTGCATGGCCGCGTAGATTCCCGCGATCCGGTAGCTGTTGACCTCTGTCTGCTTTTTCCCCTGGACCACCACGATTTTTCGATGGTTGGCATCCAGCAGATAATTCGTCATCTCCTCTGCGGCTTTCACATTGTCGATGGACACGCACCCCAGCCCTTCTCCCTTGATATAGACATCGATCAGTACACAGGGAAGCCCTGCTTTCACCAATTGGTTAAAGTACACGTCGTTGGTGGCAACCCCGCTGAGTACAGCCCCGAAGATGCTGTGCTCCGTGCAAAACTGCTCATATGACTTTGTTTTCTGCTGTTCCGCGTCCAATGTATACAGGGCCACTTCCAGATTCTGTTCATAGGCATACCGGTAAGTTCCTTTCAACAGGGACAGGACAAATCCGTTCCTTGCGTCACTCTCCAGAAAGCCTGACACAATCAGTCCCATGTTGCGGGAAACCTTTGAAGAAAGCGATTTTGCGTTTATGTTCGGTGAATACCCCAGCTGATTCGCCACAGAGAATATCCTCGCTTTCGTCTCGGTATTGATGTCCGGATATCCGTTGAAAGCCCGGGATACTGTGCCGATGGAAGTTCCTGCCGCCTTTGCCACATCCTTAATTGTTGCCATTCTTCCACCCTTATTCTATCAATTATCTTATATAAGATATAATACAATAATATCCGGACACTTGTCAACTTTTAGGTTTCCCTGTGTTTTTGTGCTGAACGGCGCCGCGTTACTGTCACGGGTAGGTCCGCGAAGTGTTTTTGTGCGCGTTTTGCACGAAAATTACGAGACAGCAGGCGCCGAAATGAGCGCACTTTGCTCATTTTGTGTGCATCACGTTGCTGTGAGCGGCGAAGCCGTGAACAGTAACGGCGCCGCTTCTCAGCTCAGCCGGTATCTGACTGTCGTTTTCCCGCCGGGCGCGCAGCTATCCGGACTCTCTCCGGCGCACACATACTTTGCACCGGGCCGCAGCTCTGCCGGATAGGAGGTATTGTTCTCCACCGTGACCTCCACCTCCTGCCCTTTGGTCTCTACCGACACGGATACTGCTCCGTCCAATACCAGCACATTCTTCAGGGCAGCCTTTTTCCACTTATCGGGCATGCAGGGTGTCACGCGGATCTTCCCCTCCGAGGCCAGAGGCTCAATGCCGAAGAAGAACCTTACCACCGGCAGAAAGGCGGAATAGGCCGTCCATGCCTGCACGAAACATCCGTAATCCGGCGACATTTCCGATATGGAACCAGGCGTTGCCATTCCGAAAGAAGCAAACATTTTCTCTATCAGTCTGAGCGCCTCGTCAGTCTTTCCGTACATTGCCTGGGCCACAGCCATAACCCCTGTGTTGATCGTCATCTGGGCATCCTGTGCCAGCGCGTTCAGATACATTCCGTATTCGCCGATGTAATCCGGCCCTTCCATTTTCCGGAGCGCTTTCATGGCTTTCTCCCCATCCGCAATGCCGATCTCCATGGGAGTGTTTATGACCCAGTTCCGGTTCAGCAGCCAGCCCTTTTCCTGATCTGCGTCGTCCTTTCTCTCCTCCAGAAGCTTCAGAATATGCTGCTTGATCTCCTGAGACCGGCTTTCTCTGAGCATTCCCTCTATGACATCGTGCTTCTCCTCAATGGTGGCGTAGGAGGCGTATGCGTCGCAGAACAGGCCGGCTTCCTCATCCCACAATTCGCGGTTGATCTTCTCCTTCATTTCCCTGTATCGTTCCAGATAACTCCGGGCTTCCTGTCCCTCCCCCACAAGTTCCAGCATCCTGCCGTAGCACTCGTAGGCCTCACAGGTATACACAATGGTATCGATCATCTCCATGTTCAGGCCGGCTATCTCAATGATACCGTATCCGCTGGGATACATATCGCCGTCCTCGTCCTGCTCTAAAAGCCACGTCATGCTTTTCTTGATATAAGGCAGACATTCCTCCAGAAACGCCCGGTCTCCCGTCCATTGAAAATATTTCCAAACCATGGTCACAAAATGGGCGGTCTCCTGCGTATTGCCGGGATTGGGACAGTATCCGTTGGGCAGGATCTCATGTATGATCCGGCCGTTCCCGTTCACCTTTTCGGAATACTCCCTGACCAGCCGCAGCGTATCCCGGCACAGCGCAGCATTTCCGATACCCAGTACGCCCTGCAGCGTATAAAAGCTGTCGCAGCCGAACCACCAGGGATATTCCGGCAGTCCCGCCGCAATGCCTCTTCCGTATATCTCCTGGTCCAGAATCAGCCAGTCCGTATTTACTTTCACCCAGTCGAAAATCTCCCTGAACCGCCCGTCCTCAATGTCCAGCACGGTCTTCGCCAGAATGTCCCGATATTTCTCTTCCTTTTCTCCCTCGTAGTCCCTGTCTTCCCGCAGGAGACGGTATTGCTTCAAAGCGTCCTCACGGGAAATCTCGGAACCGGCAAAGTAGAATGTCATCTCCTTTTCCTCTCCGGGCCCCAGCGCAAAATGATGCGTGACGGCACAGCTCACACCGCTGCCCGATGTGATCTCCGGCCCGAAGAAGTCTCCCGTTCTGCTCTCGTCCCAGCCGCAGTCGCAGCCGATCAAGGTATACCAGGGATTGTCGCAGTCCTTTGCCAGGAAGCACTTCTCTTCCTCCCAAAAGCACAGTTCCACTTTCTCGCCCCTATGTATCCCCAGCTCCTCCGAGAGCCATACCGGAGCCATGTGCACCCTGGCAAGCAGCTCCGTGGTACAGTCACAGGGCTTCTGCCCGTGATTCCGGAAAATGTACCTGACCAGGATCCCCTTGATTCCCTCCGGAGCCATCTGCACCCGCTTGGCGGTGACCGTGGTATGGCCCAGCCCGCCGCCGTAACGGAAGACGTTTTTATGGGGGAAATTCTCGAATTCATCCGCTTTCATATAGCAGTCCACGGTGCCCGCGGTATGGTCGATGAACTGCATCCAGAAGCCGTCCAGTATTTTCACCGGATAAAGCCATAGTCCGCCCATCTCGTTTTCCAGATGATGTCCAAAATCCGGAAAATATCCGTCGATTCCACCGATCAGCTTAATCTTCTCATTGCTGCAGACATACTGGGGTCTTGCACATCGCGTTGAAACTTTCATGCCTGTTTTCCTCCTCATCGCCTACGGCAGATTTACCGTAAACGTTTTTGTATTGTTATCATACAATGTTTTGAGGAAATATGCAATCCTATTTTTTACATTCTGCCATTTCTAACAGCGGAAAATGATGGAAACAGGCATCAAGGGCAGCGGAACCCCCGCTCAAAAGATAGCGAGCACGTCGCTGCCCTCCCTGACAAAGGCCACGAATTCCCGTAGGCTCACGGCAACCTCAAGCCATGTGCTGCCCCGTTGGACGGTACTGTCCTTTGTGAGCACCCAGTTGCCCTTGGGCAGATACACCTTTTTCACCCTCTCTCCCTGTCTGACCACCGATGCAAAGAGGATATCGTCACCGAACATATCCTGTTCCCCCAGGCTGCCTCTTCCACACAAACTCCCTGGTCTCCGGGTTCGTGGGGTCTGTCTCCGACTGGGGGCCGTAGAAATCAAACACCCGCTTGAAGCCGCCTGCGGCCCTGATCAGGAGATTGCGGTCAAACATCTCGCCGTAGTTCTCGCTCTTCTCATTGATGGTGGGCCACATGGAAACCATCAGCTTCACGCCCATGGCATGGAGTTCCTCCGCCATGGCTTTGGGGTCCGGCCAGTGAAATTAGACAGGCTAAGGCCGCTAAAGAACTGGGAGTTCCCAAGAATACCATGTATGGCTGGATGAGCGCCAGCCGCCTTGGTAATCTTGACCTTGGGGCTGGCTCACAGACACCACAAAGCGCTATGCCTCTTAACGAGGAACTCATCCGGCTCCGCCAACAGGTGAAAGAACAGGAAAAAGAAATCAGGCGTTTGAAGAAAGAAAACGACTTTTTGGAGGAAGCCAGCGCTTTTTTCGCCGCGAGCCGTCTGAAGTCAGCAAAAACGAAAGAATGAAGTTTATTGCAATAAAGACGAAAGACGGCGATTCAAAAGGGGATATTGCTTTTTTCTGCCGGACACCCCATGTCAGCAGGGAGGGATTTTACCAGTATCTGGCAAATAAAGACCGTCCATGGAAATATCAGCCCTTGGCAGATGCCATGAAAGAAATCCTGGAGGAAGATGAATGCAATGATACATATGGCCGGATCCGCATGTATCAGGCATTGATCCTTAAGCGGCCAGAACATGTAAAAATCCCCGGTGAACGCACCATTTACCGTGTCATGAAGGAAATCGGGATCAGCCATCATCCCAGGCGCAAACCAAACGGGATCACGAAAGCAGACAGGGAAGCCAGAAAGTCAGAGGATCTGTTAAAACGTGATTTCCACGCAGAGGGACCACTGACAAAATGTATTACAGACATTACGGAGATCAAAGGCAAAGATGGGAAACTATATGTTTCTGCTATTTTTGACTGCTTCGATTCCAGCGTGATCGGTCTGGCAATGGATACCAACATGAAAGCACCGTTATGTGTGCAGACACTGGAAAATGCAGTGAAAGCGTATCCGGGAATCCGTGGAGCCATAATCCACAGTGACAGGGGAAGCCAGTATACCAGCCAGCATTACCGGGATGCGATCCGGAAGTATGACATACAGCAAAGCATGAACAGCGCAGGAGGCAGATGCCATGATAATGCCCGCTGTGAAAGCATGTGGGCCAGAATGAAATCAGAATTACTGTATGACCGTTATGACATAGAAGAAAAGAGCACGGATGAACTCAGGACTATCATCTGGAGGTATTTTATCGGCTACTGGAATAACCGGAGGATATGCTCTGCTAATGGTGGGCTTCCTCCGATAGTCAAACGACAGC
>ERZ808051.998-NODE-998-length-22619-cov-9.272868_pt1 | contig 22619 bp, 23 predicted proteins | sample MGYA00380199_ERZ808051 | MGnify/ENA primary metagenome ERZ808051 (study PRJEB31490, sample SAMN06133391) | mouse gut metagenome | isolation source: J11 | host: mice | place: China: Chengdu | collected 2015-05 ...
ATCACCAGCAGGTCGATCTCCAGCGGCTTTGTGTTCAGATTATATTCTTTTTCAAAGATCAGTCCCTGTCTGTTCCTAGCAAACTCCAGATTCATCGCTGCCACAAAGCCTGGATGCCATTGTATCTTTGTCTCCTTCATATCCTCTCCTTTGTATGTTTGAATTATATCACAAAAAAACGTTTCCAACAATATGATGCAGGTGTTGCACAGACTAAACTCCTAAATTACTGTTACAGGTGCACGGCCTTCAAGACGTATATCGTCTATATCTCATACGATTTTCTGAAAAGATTCCCGTGTATCAGGATTGTAAAATGTTCCAACTGTTCCTGCATACGCCATCCATCCAGATTCCATCCTTTTCATTCTTTCACGTGCGATAGAAAGGATTTTTTCTTCTCTGCGCAGATAGAAACTCATCTCTTCCTTCATGTCCTCTGCTTTATCTTCCATCACTGGCAACGCTGTCTGCATGGATGTCCGAAAACATGTATCCAATAGCTCAAAAATATCCATCTGTTCATATAGATCCAAACTCTTACCCTCCTCCTTTTCAAATTTTGCAACAAAAAAAGACCTGTACGTTAATGTACAAGCCTTTTCATTACATGATAAATCTCTCCTCCTTACATGCAAGACCACTTATCTTCGTGGGATTGCACCTTACAGCCTTTCGCTACCGTACTTATGATAAAAAAGATTGATTATTTTTATTATACTGATCTATTCTTTCAATTTTTCTGATTGATACCATTCCTCTAAAACATCATATGCCGTCCTGCTTATATCATTGCTAAAAATCAAATCATAACTATAATCTGCGTTTAGCTTATTCTCCACAATATCATACACCAATTTAATCTGCGTAGGCATATCCCTTTGGTATTCCTGACATATTCTATTAAGCTTCTTTATATCCTCATTAATAATTTTAACTGCACCTTTTTGTCTGGCCACTGAAACATCATAAGTTTTTTCCCCACTTTTTATGGCATCATTCAGCTTATTTTTTTTAACAACCTTGCCGTTTATCCTATAAAAAAAACACTGGATATCACATTATCTTCAAAAGAACAATAGATATAAATTCTCTCTGCCCTTTTTTCAACATATTCCATACAAATAGACACCATATCAGCCTGTAGTTCCGAAAAATAATCTTCAAAGACTTTATCCATAGATATTTCCCCCATTAACTTAAAATATCTTGATTGAAAAACTCTCCATCAATAGTATATTCTACATCAAGTTCTGTAGGACGTAAACTATCTCCACTATATTTTATATCAACCTTTACTGTAACCTCCTGTCCATTACTTATAGCATTTGCCCATTGGTTCTCTATTTTTTTATACGTGCTCAGATTCACATTTTGCGACTGTGAAACAATATTATCCAATTTAGGATTTGACAATCCCATGCTAATTACCCAATTAGTGACCGCCTTTGATGACCCTTTGATATACTGATAGTTCGCCTGTCCCATAGCCCCCGTCATCATATTGGTTCCTGTAAGACATGCCGAGTAATCATTCACTTTGACCAACATATTGCTGGCTGTCCCCGTATAGCCTGTCAATATTGCCGCTGACACCATGGTCTCACTGCTCACAAACCCTCCTGCCTGCGGTATCATTGCTCTCCTGCGGTGTATACGCATGGATCCTGGCGGCCGCCAGCCCTCTGCAGGGACAGATGTTCCGGATGCAGCTCCATCTTCTTACCAGCTGCTGTCATGAAGTTCCTCTTCTTCTGCTGCTATTCCCGTAATGCCGGTGCCTTGGAAAATAGTCGGAGCCGTCATTATCTCAAGTCAATAAAATAGTGAGTGATAAGGGGGACTACCGTATTTCCGGCAGAATCCTTCATATCACTCACCATTTCGATGATCACTTCGAAAACATGTTCAAAAACTTGATTCTCTTTAACGTGGTGGAAATTTATTAGAATTTCCTAAAATATACCTTCTGTATACTTAATACTTTACTCATTATCCTATGATCAGGCATATTTGATCACTACACGTTCAAAAAAACCTTTATTCGCACTAACAAACTGTCCTGTATCACCTTTTTCGATCTGCTTTGTCGCCAGCTCAACAGCTTTTGATTCCTGCCCGGAATCAATATAAGCCAGGCACTTTAATGTCTCTAAGGCCAGTACCTGCTTACCAGAAAAAATATAATCGATAATATCATTATTCTCACAAAAAACAGCAAAGTCCTTCGTTGCTTTATCGATAAAATCATTTGATATCCCGTCAATATCTTCTGTCAGCGGTATTTTGCCATTCGATATGGATACGCCAGGAGACACAAAGGCTCCATTCACCCTGAGTGTATTACTTCGTTTCATATTATCCTCCATATCCATGATCTTCCAAAAGATATTGTCGAATGACATTTTCTTCGCTTCCAAGCGGTAAACCAGCTCTCCAGAAGATACAAACGTAAAAAACCCATATAACAGATCATCCTCTTGAATCTTATAAAACATATACTGCGGAGCTTTATATCCGGATTCCTTTGCCTTTTGCTGAATCCGCTTTACATATTCCTTCCGAAGCTGCTTATCTATCTTCATTCTCCGATTCCTCCGTTATATGGCATTCTATTGACAGATCAAGTTCATTGATCCGACCAGGTATCTGTTCCAGAAAACGATATGTATTCTGCGTTGGCTCAAACATAAAATGAATTTCAAAGATTATATATTTTATTGATGTATCCGTATATATCTCTTTATATTGCCCACTTTCACAGAATCCAATATAAGCATTGATCTTTTCCTGCAAAATCAATAAATGTTTATATTCATCCTGCCAATCCAGATGATCTGTGATCAACATTCTCATTGTCTCATTCTCTGTCAATCCAATCCCATCTACAGCTCCACTCTCTACTACTGACATAATTTATTTCTCCTAACGTAACCCGAGTTCCCAGAATTTTTTCATTTTTCAGACATTATCTTTAAAGTAGCTACTGCTTAAATATCATCTTTTATTGTATCATTGCTTCTGCTTGGTGCCATTCCGCAAAACATCATAAGATGTCTTGCTTGAATCCTCGCTGTCATAATACCTTTGCTATTTCTTTCAATACATTTTCTAACAGCATATTTAAAAATCGATCCTCCTTGCACCCCATGTCCAACTCTTTAAAATATATCCCCTCACTTGTTTTTAAATAAGCTCTTATATTTTTACTTTCATAAAAATCAATATCTGAAGTTAATTGCATATATTTTAAGACTTGTGAGCAACTAATAAACAGTGACTGCATGGCTTTCATTACATTTACATATTTTTCTAAATCAACAATCACCTGACCGTTTCCATGGTATAAATGCGTATTTAATCCAAATAACATCACTAATGTCTGAGTATGAAAACCATCCAAAATGCTTTCTATTGGAATGTCAAATACTGCTATATAGACCTGATCACTATTTTGTAACTTAAGATTCATATCTTCACTAGAATAATCCAATGCATTTTTTCGTAGATTTAAATATTTTTCCGAAACATATCGTTTGCTGTTTTTGTGCTTATCCATCATTTCCTCCTGTATATTTCCTCTTCTCTTACTCTTTTGTAACATTGATCTATCTTCTTATATAATTTATTCCCTCTGGTTATATAAAAATAAAAATCATCTTTTTCTAAAATATCTTTCAATTTTTGGACAGCATCCCTTACATTTTCTTCTCTTGTTTCACTATTATATTTTTTATCCCATACAGATTTCTATGTGCACCTTCATTATCATAAATCGCAAGTTGCTTATTTTTTCTTCACCTTCATTGCTTTTAATAGTTGCGTTTTCTCTTATATTCCCTACATTATTATTTGTACCATACAATCTCGGATTTGACAATCCATACTCCAGCACATTATTACTAACTTGCTCTGATGTCTCTTTGACCAACTGATAATTCGCCTGCCCCATAGCCCCCGCCATCATATTGGTTCCTGTCAGGCCTGCCATGGAATCATTCACTTTGACCAACATGTTGCTGCCAGTCATCGTATACCCTGTCGTCATGGCCGCTGTCATGATGGTCTCGCCGCTCCATTTTTCCCAAAAGCTAATATCTTACCGGACTTTATAAGCCCCGAATATCTCATACCCCCGTATCACGATCAGATGATCCCCCTGCCAGTCAAACGTATAACTGTTATCTCTTGGAAGTTTTAGGAATAATTCTCTCTTCCCGTTTTCTACATCTTGGGTATATATCCTGAAATTTTTCAGAAGATAGATCACCCCATCCTGATATCCTATGACTCTGGTACGGTTATTCCGTGCTTTATACAGAATACTGCTTTCTCCTGTCTCCGGATCCAGCTTAAATAAAACATCGTATCTTAATTGTTCCTGCCGTATACCGGATGGATTACACCTGATATTCTTAACGGCATGCACCAGCCCTATTATCTCCCCATTCTCTACCGCTAATTTATCCTGCTGTATCTCGGAATACTTATACTCATCCCTGTTCAGACACTTGATCCCGTATTCTTCCGGGTCTCCTTCCACCCAATACGGACAATTACGTACATCCCTTTTACAACTCAATGCGACCAGCTTCTCACCCGCTTTTATTGTACATTTCTGCCCAAATGTAAAAAGCGAACGCCCACTTTCCATTTCCAACAAGCCCGTGATCTCGTACCTTTCTTTCTCCTCATCATATTGTCTTTTAATACGTAAGCCCTGATACAGAATTTCCTGTTCCATGCCTGTCCTGTCTTCTTCCGGAAATAAGTCATTCACTTCCACACAGTCTGTTTTCAGATCTTTATCGACAGGACATACATAAAAATATTCCTTCATATATTCATTTAACCACAACAACAAACAGCTTTTTGATCTCGTTATTACTACATATGCTGATTCCGACAGCTGCTCCAGGTCCCACATCCTGAGTATATCCTCTCTGGAGAGTACCTCCTCGTCTACCATCTTCCCGCAGTCAAACCTCCTGACTGTTGCATCCGACAAGGTAGAATAGATCCATTCCCCTACAACAGTCTCACTTTCTATATACTTGCCTTCAGGTTTCTCTGGTAAATATTCTGTTGTCTCTTCTGTCTTAAAAGAATAAAACAGATCTTTTCCATACTCTCCATATCGGAAAAAATAGTCGTCCTCCGCTCCCCTTATGTTGCTCTCAGGGCTAAGCCGCAGTATCTTATATTCATTCCGGCTCCAGTCCGGCATAAAAACCTGATATATTATAAGTTCCTTTAAAAGCAACGAAACTATCCCGATAGCAGTTAATGTTATAATAAATAGCCGCTTCATGCCAGACCTCCTCCCACGCTGTTTTCCGGCTCTACAAAATCTCCGATACGCGCGTTGCTGATCCCTATCACATCGATGCTTGACAGATCAGTTGATATAGTACCAATTGCCTCCTGTAATGTACCATAACCTCCGTTAACTACATAATTATTGTTTCCGTCTTTATGATAACCATTATGTACAGAATATGTCCCTTCCTCATCTTTTGTAATACTGACAGTGTGTATCATATCTGTGATATCGCTCTTATTATTATAAGCGTTTACTATCACTGTATCACAGTATTCCCCTATCTTATTGATCTCTGCCGTATCCTGGCTGGGCGTTGTCATGACATCATAGCCCTGGTCTCTAAAATAATTTTCCACCGCATATGAATGAGTTTTAATAGGAACACTGTAATATCAAGGCTTTTCGGAGCCTGCAACCACAAAAAAATATAATCAGAGCTATCACATTACGCAAAAAGCCGTCCGGCAAAGTAAGCCTTGAGACATTTTGTCCCGAGGCTTTTCTCTTTCCCGCGCCCCTCCCCCGCGCCTTGCATGGCGTTCTTTTAGAGAGGGGCTCTGGTGGTATATATCTTAGCCCCCTCATACGCACTGTCCGAGTAGATATCCGTCTTAAAATGGCTCGCCAGCCGCTTCGCAAACTTCCAGTCCGTTTCATTGTACTGCAGGACAAATCCCGGGATCGTGCTTCCGGATGACAGATTTAAACTGCCCCAGCGCATCCTCTATCTGCTGTTCCTCAAGCCCCGCCTCAAAAAGGCTGAACGTGAAGTTCACAGTGCCGTCACCGTTCATCCTGATCTCCTGGGGCCGCTGTTCGGACGGATACTTGATCCTTGCCATCTCCGGAGGCATATCGACAAACCCTTCCGGAAGCATGATGGCTGCTTTATATCCCCTTTCTGGTCATTTCTCCCTGATCAATCAAGCACGATCATCTTCTGCTCCCGCCCCCTCTGCTGCGGCCGCCGCAGGTCTGTACCTCTCCTGATGCCGTCCAGTACAGCCTCCAATGCATGGAACAGTTCCTGCATGCTGCCGGTACTGCCGCCTGTCTTCCGGCGGACATAATCCACCAGGACTTCATGCCGGACCGCCTCCCTGCCCTGCAGGAGCAGGTATGCAAACCGGACGTCATGCTCCTGCGCATTGCCGCATTCTAATACTTTCCGCGCAAAATAGTCCGTGACCTCTTTCGACAGTGTATTGCCGCCGGCCGCCGACCATGTGGCATCCGCCAGGTTGACCGTGTCAAACTCCGTCTGGATGTCAAAGAAGTCTTTATAGTCCGTCCGGAGCCTGGCACCTTCTTTCAGCTTGAACCGGCACAGTTCGACTTCATTCTGATGCCGCACGGTATCCTCATCCAAAATGAATTCCGTGATGTACCTGGTGTAATCCGCCAGCTCTTCCTTTGCCGCCAGACGAAATTTCAGGCTGGTATACCGGTCTGTCGGTGCGTACGCTACCTGCGTTTCTTCCGTGATGAGGAAGAGGAACCCCTGACACTTGATGACGCCCTGCCCGATATGCAGCAGGCCTTCTCCGGCCCCTACGCCGCACCCTGACAGGATGCCGTCAGGATACCCCTGGTATTGCAGCTGCAGTGCAGCATAGGAGTAGTCCCGCAGCGCCCATAATAACTCCTTCTTCAAGATCCTTCCGCGTTCAAACGCGGGGTAGATGTGTTCCATACGCCTCCGCCTTCCTTCTTCTCTCTGCCTTTATTTCATCCCGTCAAAGTAATCCTTCACCCATCCTTCATGCTCGAAGGGGTAGAACTGTTCCGCTCCCATGTAGAGCCTCTCATCCCTCCGGCATACCGGCACGATGACATATCCCCACTCCCTGCACCGTTTCCATACGAAGAACCGGATCTCCCGGTTGACGATGCTGTCCGTCTCTTTCTGCAGGATATGGCTGCCATGCACCTGCCGGATCTCCTCATAGGTCACTTCCTCAAACCGCTCCGGCGCACAGTCAAAATGGAACCTGTATCTGACCCGTCCTTCCGTATCCTTTAAGAACAGCTGCAGCGTCACATCCTCCAGGTTGCGCGACACATACCCGGTCCCGTCCTCCCGCAGGAAGCCGTTCACCAGTTCCACTTCCCTGCCGGTATGGGTAAGGGCACTGACCGTATAGGGCAGTGCAGGCTTGTCCGAATACAGCTCCACCTGTGCATACCCCAGCCGCTTGTCCCGCATGAACTTGAGCGCCCCGTCAACGCAGCTCATCTTCAGGCCGGTATCCCCTGCACCGTCCCTCTCCTTACGCTTGAACTGTATCATCCTGCCGGGCAGGAACTCCTTTAGCGCCTCCCTGAAGATATCGATCTTGCAGGACTGCCCGGTCAGCTTGAGGAAGGAGAAGTCCCGTATCCTGTCATCCAGGTAGAAGGGCTCCATGAACTTGCGGATGATCCCGTAGATGTCCCCCCGCAGAAGCAGACCGACCTCATACAGGTCAAACAGGATCTTTGGGAATGTCCTGGCTGCCCGCAGCCCGTCCGGCCCCTGTATGGACAGCTTCCACTTGTCTGCACGGATCCAGGCGATGTCAGGATCCTGTCCCGCCTCCGACGTGATCCCGGCCCGCAGGACCCCTGCCTGCTCATAGAACTGCTTCTTGACCTGTTCCGCCAGGAAGAACAGCAGATAGAAATTGTTCTTCACCTGGAAATACTCTTCCCTGCTCCTGCCCTCATACTCCTTAAAGCGGGTGGGGACCCACTGTTCTGCCGCATCATACGCCCCTTCCAGCGCAGCATACAGCTCCCTTGTCCCGTTGGCGTCCACATACCGGAAGATATCCAGATCCAGCCCCCGCAGGATATCGGCCGTGGATGTCGGAAGCGTCCAGCCATGGAGGGGTGCCAACGCTTCCACGAGCCTTATTTTCAGGTACTGCATGATCCGGTAGGTCAGGTTGTTGCCGCCAAAGTCCGTATCCCCGTTCTCATAAGCCGTGTCGATGCGGATATGGTAGGCCACGCTGTCGTCCTGTACCCTGAACCGGCACGCGCACAGGTCGGTGGTCCCGCCGCCGCAGTCCACGATCAGCGCCTGGTAGGTCCTCCCCATCTCCACTGCTCCCGCCGCCAGCATGTCGGAGATCGTATTATAGAGTACCGCCACGCCCTCATCGATCATCTCGTCCTCCTCCATGGCATACTCGGGGAGGACCTCCTGGAACAGCTTCTGGAAGAGGAATTTCTGCTTCACTGGACAGGATGCCTGTATCCGCCCCACCCTGCACTTGAACTGGTCTTCCGTGGCCGTGATCACATGCCGCAGGTAGGCCCTGATGATCTCCCGGCGGGCAAGGAACGTCCGTCTGCCCTCCCGGTCGGTGACCTCCTCTTCCTTCCCGTAATCGCTGATCCAGCGCTTCATGTCGTAGAAGATGCTGAACCCTTCGTCCACGTAACAGGCATTCGACAGGTCCACTGCCGCCTGTCCGAAGACGAACTCTGCCTTCCCATGCTCTACGGCCAGGACCCCCGCCACGGAAGGCATGAGCTCCTTTTGCCCCTCGAACATGGTATGCCGGATGCCGTCCTTCACGAATCCCTCTGTAAAAGGCGCCCCTTTCGCGCTCTCGAAGTAGAGGGCGTCCAGGTAGACCCCCGCAGTGGTATTGGTAGAACCGAAATCGATCACCAGCGGCATCCGCAGCGCGATCGGCTCCCGCACCTCCACATCCATCAGCGGGATGCGGCAGGCCGTCAGGGCTTCCGGCATCCCGTCCTCCTGTCCGTGCCAGGCGGCAAAGAGCCTGTCCGAATCCTGCCGGGAGAAGCAGTACAGGTCATAATCCTTCCGGTCGGCCTCCCTGCAGGACACTTCCTTATGCTTCATCACATACAGATGCTCCCTGTCCTCCCCGCACCTGCGAAGACAGAAGATACCGCAGACTGTTCTGCCTCCGCTCACCAGGACTGCATTGGTATCTTCAAATGCCGCCCTGTACGGGATGCGTATCCTGTCCCTCTCATCCATCGTGCGCCCCTCATAGACGATCAGCCTGGAGGGGATATGCAGCGCCTTATCCTGCACGGCCCGTATCCGCCCGCTGGCCAGCATCTGCTCCAGCCTTCCCCGGCCGCCCTCATCATCCTGCCGTACCAGCAGCTGTTCCCTCGTCCCCCGGTAGCGCAGGATGACATGGACCAGCTCTTCCTTGTCCAGGGGGTTTAAGATGCCGTGCACGATCTTCTCCCTGCGGCATATCTCCCGCAGCTGGTGCGTCGTCATCAGTTCCAGTTCCCCCTGCCGGTACAGCTTCTTTGGCTCCTTTTCCCTGAGCCCTTCCCTGTTGAGTATGTATCCGCCCATTCTTTTCTCCTGTCTTTGTAGTTTCCTTACAAATAAAACTGCCTGCCGTATGGCCCCGGACGCCCGTATTCCTCCTCAGAAGACCACCACCTCGTCCACCACCATCGTCTCATCCACCCCTATGATCCCGAAATGGTGCCCGTAGAACCAGTGCACTGTGGCCTGCATCGGCAGGAACATCTCCCGCAGGAAGGCAGTCCGCTCCCTTTCCCGTTCCGATTCTGCCGCCCCCAGATAGACCAGCAGCTCATGGGCCGTCTCATTGTTCTCATACAGGAAAGCCCCGGGATATACCCCCAGCAGCGCCCTCCTGAACTCTTCCATGTGATTCCCTGTCTTTAAGAGATGCAGGCCGGCACGCAGGATCCCCTTCTGCTCCATCCGGTCGAACAGGCGGAAGCGCCGGCAGGCTCCCTCCCCGTACCTTCCCTCCCGGATATCCCTCCTGAGCAGGCTGCAGAAGAAGTCCTCCCCGGACAATCCCTGCCGCAGGTCCAGCTGTACGATATAGTGCATGCAGACGTCAAAGAACACCTGTCTCGTCTGTTCCATCCCTTCTATATTCCGGTCGAACAGCCTGCCGAACACATCCCCGAACCGGTAGAGCTGGTTGATCTCCACGGTATCTTCCTCCGGGCTTTCCAGGTTCAGGTCCATGACCGATACTTCTATGTACGGGCTGGGATCGGATGCTTCCACAAAGCGCAGGCCTTCCCGCTCCCTGCCGTGTCTCTCTGCCTGTAGTACTGCTTCCCATGCGTAATTCATAGCTTCCTCTCCTCACCCTGGAACTTCTTTTTGTACCCCAACGTCCTGCCGGCTTTAAAGTAGAGATATACAGGCCCATGGGACACAACTTCTTCTACAACTATACAAAAGAAAGTTCCATTCCCACTGCCCCGCGCTCCAGCAGGCTCTCTGCCAGTTCCTCACAGATCCAGATCTCGGATCCGCCCGGCTGTTTCGTCCGATACAGGATCTCTCCATCTTCCTCTAACACCGGACAGTAATATGCTACGCTCTCCTCCCTTACATTATCAGAGAGGACCACGGACAGAAAGGGCATCGTCCTGTCATAAAGGCGGATGACCTCCATCGCCTCCTCTGATACCAGAAGGATCGGATCGATCAGGATATCCGGATAGATGGTATCCACCCCTGTCTCCATCTTAAGGAGCAGATGCGCAGGAAGGCTCCTGTAGTCATGCCGGTTCAGCTTCCTCACATCCAGTATTCCCTGCCAGCCTGTCACCCGCGGGATAGGATTCCCCTGCTGCGCTGTCAGATGCAGATAGCGCCGCACCGCTTGTCTGTCTTCTTTTTTTAAGCCTTCACTTTGTCCTTCCATACGTATATCCATCTCTTTCGCTACGCTCAGGCGAAGAGCGTGAAATTACTTTTCATTTTAAATCCTCACGCCTCCGGCATGTAACCGGCCTGCCCCATCCCGCCGGCTGTGCTCAAATATCGTCACACCATTTCCAGTATCTGCAATCTTCATGACATGTTTTCTTTAGACAGCAATGTGTCATATATCATCCTTCCAGTAAAAAGAAAATAAAGAATAGTGACAGGATACAGAAAACAGGAGATCACCCTGAACCATATATGCAGCATGATCCCTTTCCTGCTGCCGACCTCCGCATATATGGGCGAGCCATACCTGACAATACACTTTCCAACCGATTTTCTCCCAAGCACCATTTCCAGAAAGATATAATATAGAAACATGGACGCAGTATAAGACACAACATACAAATCAATAATAAACGCTGCTATCCGTTTCATCGCTAAATCATTTAATTCTATATCCTCCTGCTAATATCTCATTTTTCTGTCAACTATCATATCTCCTCTTCCGCTTTAAGAAGTACCTTGAGCCATTCCATAACGCATGACCCGATTTTCTCCCAACGCCTCTGAAATAGAATGTACACCAAAAGCACTGCGACTACGTAAATCAGAACAACCGCCTTATGAAAAGAAAAAGCAATTGTCAAAAAGACGAAATACACTCCCCAGTCTTTTTCCGCTTCCAATCGCACATATATTATACATTTACCCATTGCATCTTCTATGATTTCTCCGGTTACCTTCGGCAAAATAATAGTTCGCCAACAAGATGGGATCTTTCCCCTCAGTATATCCATACGAAATTTCTTATTCTCTATTTTTCCTATAAAAAACATCTTTTCCGATGGCTGTTTCATCCTGTTGTCTTCTGGTATCGTTCTATTCTTAAGTCTCATTTCTATTTCATCGACTTCCAAAAAAGTCACCAGTCTGTGCGGTGTATACCACATCCGCTTTGCTTTCTTGATTCTTGTAATTTTCTTTATCTTCTTTGTAATCTTTTCAGACAGCATAACCATTAATCCCCGAATAAACTATATCTTTTCCTTCGCCTCCAAAAGCACCTCAAGCCACTCAACCACACGGCGGCCGACAAACTCCAGGTATTTCTTTACTGAAAAATAACCCAGATAAAGCACACCGGTGTAGATTAAAGCATTCACTTTATAGTAAAAAAAAACTATAGTCCAAAATATAAAAACAGACCGCGTTAAAGATTTCCAATCTATATCATGCTCCAGCCAAATATAAATGATACTTTTACCTTCTGAGTCCTCTATTATCTCTCCAGAAACATTAGGCAGAACAGGATTCTGACCATGTGGCGGTATCGCTCCCGTCAATACCAATACATAGAATTTCTTATCCTCTATTTCTCCCGAAAAGTAAATATCCTCCGTAGGCCACTTAAACCTTTCTTGCGTTATCGTCCTGCTTTCAAGTCTCTTTTTTATCTCTTCCGGTTTCAGCAAAGTCTCTAACATATGCGGCGTATACCATGCATGCTTTCTTTGACCAGTTTCCATTCTATTCCTTACACCCCCATATTAAATCCCACAAATCAAAAATATTTATTCTAGGACTAACTCTTACTGTTTCTGACATATTAGCATAAATTCCTCCCCCTGCTCCATCTCCCCATTGAAATGAAAATCCAACAAGGTGGGAATCATCACCTTCTCCTGCAAAGAGAAGATTAAATCCTCCCCAAAGATGCATTCCAAATCCAGCTCCAATGGTGGTTCCATATCCTTCACTTTCAGCCACGCTCTTCATACCAGGATATACTGCGATAAATTTTGTTTTTTCTGCACTTGCACCCGCTATTGCCCCGACACTTCCTGATACTTGCTCCTCTATATTTCCTGATGTATCTATCGCAGTCTGCCAGGAACCGCACATGTTTAAGCCCTCTCCAGCTCCAGCTGACCACCCAGTTACTATTACAGCCGAAAACCAGCTGTTCTCATTTTCCTCCTCTTCTTTCAATTGTTTTGCTATTTCTTTCATAGTAGCTATTTCATCATCATCCAAAAAATATGAAAGATTACTCTCATTTTCTTTTATCGTTAGTTTTTCAAGCAGATCAGACACGATACTCTCTTCTTCAGGCGGCTGCAGTTGCAACACTGGCAATTTCGGTGTCCTGCCATTCAGATCTACAAATCTGGCCGGATTATTCCAACAGTATCCATAACGGTTCCATGTCTTTGGCATCATTACACTTCCTCTGACCAGATCTTCTGCCAGAAATCTCCCGCTTTCCGGTCGGTATTCCCTGGCCTGTGCAAAATAAGAACCTCCTACCTCATCATACCGGTAGCCGGTATAGCCGAAAGGCTGCCCCTCTCCCTGTCTGATATAGCTGGGTTTCACTTCCCCTTCCAGTCCGTGTGCGTCCCGTCCAAATTCATCATATCCATATCTGTCACCATTGCCATTATCATATAAGGCTCTCAGCACACTTCCCATCTCATCCTGCAGATAATACTTCGCCTTTCTCCCCTCTTCTTCCATTATGGCCACATTGGAATCCCAGTAGAATCTCTGCATCCTGTCACTCCGTTCCAGCCCCAGCATATTATTGTATTGCCTTGTAAGATCCAGCAGATACTCTTCCCGTATGCCATCCTTCTCTTCCGCTGTACGCTGTCCAGAACCATTATAAGAATACACCGCCTGCTGTCCTTTCCGGTTCCATGCTTTTTCCAGTCTGTTCATCGCATTATAGGCATATCCATGACGAAGGACACCTTCCTCATATTCCCCTGTCAGATTCCCACGTTTGTCATATTCATAGCGTATGCACTTGTAAGTATCTTGGTTTTCTGGTATAGCAGGAGACTGGTACCTTCTTTCCTCAGAAAGCCTGTTCAGGATATCATAAGAAAACTCACTGCTGGCTCCATGCTCATGATCTTCCATACTGATGCGGTTACCAAAAGAATCATACTGATACCTTCGCAGAAGCCCTCCATCCTTCTCGACGCCGGTCAGCCTCTGCAGGCCGTCATAGGTATATCGGTAACTGCCGCTCTCCCCAGGCAGGCTCCGGCGCTCCTTATGGATGGCGGTCTTATTGCCCGCAGCGTCATACTCATAGCAGTACCTGTCAAGTATCCCGGTCGTGTCTTCGTGCTTAAGCTCTGCCAGCCTCCCTGCTTTATCATAACAAAAGCTGGTGTGGTATCCGCCGGAACTGCGTTTCTCACAGAGCCTGCCCAGCGGATCATATTTATAGCGGATCCACAGATCTTCCTTTCCGGCTGCCGACCGTGTAAATCCTGTCTGATGCAGCAGTTCATCATACTGCATCTTCACTGTCGTGCCATCCGGATAGGCCACACCTCTTCTCTCTCCCATGCTGCCCCATTCATAGTGTACCGTCCTGCCCGCATGATCCGTGATGCTGACAGGCTCACCATAGCAGTTCCTTTCGATCCTCGTCTCACCAAGCCAGTCTCTGACCCGATCCGGCTGTCCGAGAAGCGTATACCGGAATTCCACTTTCCTGCCGTCATCATACAGGATGCTCTCTGTTCTTCCATCCGGTGTATAAGTATATGCCGTCCGCAGTCCGTCCCGGTCTGTATTCTCAGTCATCCTGCCCAATACATCATAACTGTAGGATTCCTCTCTGCCCGCCGCATCCCTCACACATACCACCTGTCCAAAACCGTTCCGTACATACTCTGTTATCCGGTCTGCTTCCGGATCACCGTGCTGGCAGACGCGGATCAACCGGTCCGCCATATCATAAGTATATTCTGTCCTGTTCCTCAAGGCATCCAAAACTTCCCGCAGTTTTCCGCCCGGTGTATAGGCATACTCTGTTTTATTCCCCAGGGCGTCCATTACGGATGTCACATGTCCGGCCATATCATACGTATAGGCTTTCTCCTGGCCGTCGCTTCCTGCCGTTTTCTGTATCCTGCCCATACTGTCATAGAAGAAGGAAACGCTGTAACCGGTATTATCCGTTCTTCTCTTAATCTGCCCAATGCTGTCATATTCATATCCCGTCTGTCTCCCATCCGGATATACTACCTTCTCCAGCCTGCCGCCAGGCAGGTAACTGTATTCAGTTGTCCTGCCTGCCCCGTCTGTTACAGAGGTAACCTTCCCAAAAATATCATACGTATACCGGGTGGCATTGCCTTTGATATCTGTCTCTTCTGTAAGTTCCCCGGCAGCATCATAACAATAACGCCTCCGGTTTCCCATAGGATCCGTGATGCCGCTTACTCTGCCGCTGTACCTGTCATAACTATACAGTGTCTTTCCTCCGGCCGGGTCTGTGACCGCCACAACACGGTTTAACACATCATATTCATAAGAAGTCACCGACAATACCTTTTTACCGTCTCCTGCTTCTACTTTCAACAGATTGCCTGCCGGATCATAAGCATAGTCCACGATTATACCCGCTTCCTGCCCGCCTTCTGCTGTGTGCTTCTCCTTCGTCAGCCGGTTTTCCCTGTCATATTCATAAGAAACCATCTCCCCCGACGGAAAGATCTCTGCAGCCACATTCCCGGCCAGGTCATACTCCCGTCTGCTCACTCTCCCTTCCTTATCCCTCACGCTTTCCGGCCTTCCCATATCATCGTAAGTAACCTGATAAGTGCCACCGTCGAAATCCTGTACTTCTGTCATCCGCCCGCTCACATCATACGAGAATCTCCTGACAGCACCCTCTTTATTCGTTACAGACAGGAGGTGATCCCTGGCATCATACTGGTAACGAACCGTATTCCCTTCTGCATCTGTCAGCTCTGTCATCCTGTTCAATGCGTCATAACGATACCTGACCATGACACCGTCAGGATAAGTGACACCCAGGATATTGCCTCTCTCATCACGGCTGAACCTCATACTGCTCCCATCAGGCAGGATGATACTTTCCGGCAACCCCTTCGCATCATAGGTTAATCGACGTACCCTGCCAAGGGCATCTTCCGTTGCCGCCAGGCGTCCTTTTTCATCATATGTGTTATGGAATACTTCCTTTCCTTCTATTGCATATGACAACAGTCTTCCATCCATATCATACCGGTAATCCCGCTGTCTGCCCAATGCATCTGTGACCCCTGCCAGACGTCCCTTCTCATCATACTGATACCGGGTCTGGTTCCCGTTTCCGTCTTCGTAGAAGATGATCTGATCATTATCATTATACCGAAACTGCTCCCTGCTGTCCTTATGCTCTGTCACAACATTACGGAACCTGTCATCGCTCCCATAAGTTGTGATATGTCCTTTCTGATCCCTGGCAAGGGTACATTTCCCTGCATCATCGTACCTTAATTCCACTTCGCCGCCATCTGGCGTTGTCTGCCTGACTACCCTGTTCACACTGTCATATCTGTTAAATACACCTGTCACGCCGCGTGGTGTGGTCACACTTTCCATGCGCAGATTTTCATTATACCCATAATCATAGGCATATCCCAGAGAATTTACAAACCTGTACATGACACGGTACTTGTAATACAGACGCACTTCCCTGCCCGTATGGTCACAAACACGGTACAGGTTCCCTTCCCGGTTATAATGATAATAAAGCCTCCCGCCGTTCGCCCCCTGTACCTCTGCCAGTCTCCCTTTGTCATCATACAAAAAGGTGTCAATATTTCCATTTCTGTCTTTTTGATGCTGAAGGTTCCCCTCCGGGTCAAAAAAATACTCACGTCCGGCTCCTGTGACATAACGCCAGCCGCTATCTTCCAACTTCAGGAGTCCGGTCTTCCCATAGACCGGTTCATACACACTTCCAGCACGCCGTCGAAAAGATATCCGCTGACCGTCTCCAAGATAAAGGGTCAGCAGGCCTTCTCCTGTCTTCCTGAGTGAGATCTCATAATTATGGCGCCATCCTTCCCCGATGCTTCCTCCTTCATGTTCTTCCATAGAATTATAGGTCATGCAGAAATATAGCTTTGTAATACCATGGATGAACAGGTCCTCTTTTGTATAAATAAAATTACCCGTATTCAGGTTGACTGGATCGAAACCAAAGGTGGAAGCTAAATACCTGCCGAAGTATATCATATGCTCCGTCCATCCTATCTTCTGAACATCACCCTGTCCGGAAGTCTCCGGTCTGATAATGCCGCCCCTGATGCATAAAAGATAGCTGTCCATTGTCAATGCAGGCTCGCCATTCAATTTCTCAAGGCTCCATGATGAGCCTCCTAAATTTAACCATCCGGGAAGCAGCTTCATATAGCCCTTACATAACTTCCCTTCTCTGTTCAATTCACACTGCCCAAAATAAGGAATGTTTTTTTCCGGGACACAGTCTGTACTGTTTGCCTTCATCAATCCATCTGCTGTATAGCCATGCCCTATTGTTACCTGTAAAGTAGCCGGCGTGCTTCCGTACTGGCAGCGCAATACTGCTCCATCCACTAAGTAACTTTCACCCATCTTCTCCCCCCTGTCAGCCTTTTATACCCCTTCCAATCTCCTGTCATGGCATTCCGCCACACCACTGCTCCAAAAGATCATCTGCAGATATGCCTGGCTACCTTCTTTTTCAGTCCCGCCGTTAGATCTTCCATGCCTCGCCCCTCCATCTGCCGAAGAAAAAGTAAAAATCCTCCGTCCTGCACAGTATCTTATATCCACCGCTCTCCTTTATCTCCTCCAGCAGATCCCGGCACAGGCCTGCGATCGCGGCATAATAGTACTCTGCATAATGATACCGGATCGCATCGATCTCATAAGCATATATCCTTGGATGCACTTTACGCAGGCTGGCTGTCAGAACAGACATATCCTCCTCATACCTGTCGAAGAACACCGGAAGCTGCCACGTTGACTCCGCCCGCCATTCCGACAGATAGAAGCCTTCCCCATAGAGTGTCAGGCGCAGGTTCCCGGTACGCATCAGGATGTCGCTGTGCAGATAGCAGATACCCAGACACGCTGCCTCTTTCACCGTATCATGCATCAACACCCACTGCCGGAAGAGACTGTCAAATGTCTGCACGGCTTCCACCCTCGGCCCTTCCTGCCCGTATACACCCTCCAGCCACCGGATGCTCTCCGCGAACAGGTCCTCTCCCTGCTTTTCGGCATCCTCTATCAGTTCCTTACGGTACTCCATCTCATCCATCTCCTAAAGCTGTTTATCCTGTCACTGTATCTTCAGATCCCCGCCCACGAACAGGATGCTGTCCTCCAGCCGGATCCCGGTCCCTTTCTGCCGCAGGTCCACCGAAGAATCCCCGGCCATGAGCAGTGAGCCTGTATCACTGGTGATCGTCAGGTCCTGCGCCGCTTCCAGCAGGATGGAGCGGTCGCTGATGATCTGGATCCCCTCCTCATCCGTCAGTGTGATCTGTGTCCCCTGGTTGTTGGTGATGACGATGGAGTCCGGCGTAAAGCGTACTTCCTTCTGGTGTATGCTCTTGAACACTTTCCGGGAAGGATCCTTACGGTCGCTGCCGGCCGTCCCCTCATGGACAGAGCTGGTCACAAACGCATCCTTCTCCTCCTTCTGCGGGATGGTCAGCCGGACGCTGTCCCCCGGCTCCGGCATACAGTACCAGCCTGTGCCGTCAGGCGTGGAATATACCGTTGCATAAGGATACCAGATATTGATGGCCGCTCCTGCGTTCTCATCATCAACGACTGACACCTGCACCCGGTCCTCCTTCACGGCCAGGACCCGCGCCTGCAGGGAACAGCCTGCCATCTCCCGCCGATATCTTTCGGGTACCTGAAGCCCCTTCTCTTTCTTCAAATGACAGTCAAACAGCATCTCCCCGCCTACATATCTGCCTGACAGCCTGTACAGGTAGAACTTCTCACCATAGAGTACCGTATAGTCCCCGATCCTGTGCAGTTCCCGCTCTTCCACCGTATACTCCAGACAGTCAGCCTCGGACAATGCCAGCCCGCTGCCTGTCTTGTCCCGGTATTCATTCAGGTCCTTCTTCATCCTGTACTTGCCGCCCTCCGGCAGCCGGAACGCCTCCCCTTCCGGCAGGCCGCAGGAGAACCTGACGCCCTTCCTGTACGGATCCGGCACCAGGGACTGCCCCCTGCGGCTCGCCAGCCTCTTTAAGAATGTCCAGTCGGTCTCATGGTACTGCAGCACCAGTTCTCCCGCCGCCTCCGCATATGGCTGGGTAAAGACCGGCCCGGACTCCGGATAGCCCGCCGTTACCCCACGGAATATCTGCTCATAGGTGCAGGCATCATCCTGCCACGTGCGCAGATGCTCCTGCCGGTCCATCAGGCAGCTCCCTGTCATCACCGTCAGTGTCAGCCGTTTCTGGTCATTGATGCAGGCAATGGTAAAATCCGTCACGATCCCCACGAACAGCGTCACCGACTCCCCGTCCTTCCCCACAAGCTGCACCTGCTCCCACACATCTGTAGAAAGCAGGCCCAGACAGCGTTCCTCCTCTTCGTCCCTGATATGGCCGGAGATGGACAGCCAGCCATGCCGGCCTGCCTCTTCCTCCAGCTTAAGCTCCACGATATCCAGAAATTCCACCGGACCTGTCCTGATATCATATTCCCGCATCCCGTACCTCCTTTTTCTGCCCCGGCTTCCTGCCCATGCCGGCCTCATCAGGATCCGGCCTGTCAGGACCGTCACATTCGACCGACCGCATGATCTCCCACGCCAGTGGCTTTAACCTGTCGTATTCTTCAAAAGGGCAGAAATACTGCCCAAGGATCTCCCTGTCCCCGCACCGGAATAAAAAGAGCAGGTTGTACACGCGCCCATCCGCAGCAAAGCTCTTGTATTCCAGCCAGCGCGCTTCCGCCCCTGTCTCTTCCCTGCCGGCATTGTAGAACACAGTCCTGCCGTCCAGCCTGGCCAGGGCAGCCCGGATCCGTTCCGGCATGTCTCCCCCTGACTCCTCCAGGACCCGGAAGGCTATGGCTGCACCGCGCTCCCTGGATACAAAGACCAGCTCCGGCCGTTCCCTGGACCAGAAGATCCCCGCTGCCCTCTCCCTTCCTGCCTGGACGAAGTCATCCGGCAGCCAGGCCGTGAAGCCCGGCAGGCTGCGCCGCTCTGTCGTCCCGCCGGCCCCTGCGGTCCCTTTCTGTCCACGGGACCGTTCCTCCGCCTGCAGCAGGAACAGGTCGGTCTCATCCCCGCTGATCCGCTCCATCCGTTTCCCTCCATGTCCCAAAGCTGTGCCTGATGATACTGCGCCACTGCAGGGCAGCACCGGCCGGGTAAGTGAAGGTCACCAACACCATCTTCCCGCCGGCCGCACACACCGCCTTTATGTGCTCCTCTTCCCGTTCCGCCATGGACATCCGGAACCAGCCCACCGGCAGGCCTCCCCTCTCATCCAGGTAGGCCGGGGATCTTTCGTATTCCGGGAACAGCTCTCCTGCCATCTCCTGCAACGCCCATGCGGCCTGCCAGGTCTGTCCGGAGTCCATTTCCTGTCCTGTCAGCTGCCCTGCCAGCTGCACGGCGCCATTCTCCCACAGGATCGCCGGCCGCTCTTCCCATGGGTACAGCCGCTCCTGCCGCTCTTCCCCCATCGGCCCAAAGCCTGACGGGAGTTCCAGCTGCAGCCCCAGTCCTTCCATATCCCGGGTCTCCAGCAGGATATCCTCCTGGCTGCACCCTTCGCTCCCCTCCATGCAGAACCTGTCCATTGCCTGTCTGCTCCTTTCTCCTAAAGTCGATCCGGAATGTCTCCATCACCTGACGCCTCCTGTGCAGTACAGCCTGCTCACGCGGCTGGACGGGGGCGAACATCCTCGCCGCCAGTCCGCCTGCCGCGGTCATGCTCCCTGCTGCAGGGCTTCCCCCATCCAGCCTGTCTATGGCAGGGCTCTTGCCAAACCCTCCCGTCTTCATCGGATCTCCCATATCCTCTACCTCCCTGTTCCTGAGGCAGTCTCCGCCGCTGTGGCTTCCCTGCCCTGCTGTCAGACCGTATCCCTCACCAGGTCCCCGAGCTCCCTTACCCGGCACCCTTCCAGCACCCTGTCCAGTCCGTCCTCCGGCTCCACTGCCGGTGTGGAGGCGATGAGCGCCCCACGGATCTGTTCCGGATCATCAAACGCATAGGACGCAGCACCCTGTCCATCCTGCCGCCTTGCAGCCGGGAAGGCATCCGCACCGGTCCCCTGCATCATCACCCTGTCAGACACCCCTATCGTGTCAAATCCGTTACACATGTTGATCACCGTCGGGGAGGCGCCCTTCTTCACCAGTGATATCTCCTGCGGCGCCTTGATGAGGATCCTGCCGGCTTTGAACCCGATCCCCTCCTTTGCGCGCAGTGTCAGCTTCCGGTGGCTCACCGCCTCCGCGCCGGTGGCATCCAGCAGCCCGAAGCGGAGCGGACGCTGCAGGTCCTGGAACCCTGCCTTCTCCGGTGTGAGGAAGAGCCGCTTCCCTTCTTTCGTCGTCAGATAACGGCAGGCCGGGTCAAGCTCCCCGTTGCCCTCACCGTTCTTACGCACACCGCATACTGCCCGGTCTTCCTCCCAGGGTGCAGTCCCCAGAAGGACATAGACACGTTCCCCTTTTTCCGGCATGCAGTACGTGAGGTTCCCCATATCCGGCCGCCAGGGATACCAGAAGGCATATCCCGGATCCTGCTCCCTGTCCATGTCGAACCGTACACGCACCTGCTCCGCCTGTGTGTCCAGTACCGTCGCCGGCAGGAGCAGTCCGGTCACATATGGGTCATCATACCTGTCCGCATACAGCCCTGGCTGGTCCGAAAGCGTATAATAAAACTGCAAAAGGCCCTTTTCCAGCCTGCATTCCTTTGTCTTCACGGACAGCACCCTGCCTTCCAGGCAGACCTCATCACCCGGCTCCCAGTCTTCCCACGTCCTCACGCTGATGCACAGCCCACCGGCATCCCGGTCATACCAGCTCCGTTCCTTCTCGGTCCCTGTACCAGCGGTGATGCTGCGCCCCGCGGGTTGTCCCACATGGATCTGTGCCGCCACAGGATATACCGAGGGCATGATGGCCGTCCCCAGATGCCCTGCCAGCCTCTTAAGGAATCCCCAGTCCGTCTCCTCCAGCTGGTAAAGCGGCCGTCCGATCACCCGGTCCTCCACATGGAGATCCAGCCCGGCTCCCGGTGTGTCCGCCAGCACCTGCTCCATCACCTGCCTGTAAGTCATGGATACATCCTGAAAGGACCTGGCTTTTTTCCTGCAGTCAAGGAGCCGCGTAGCTGCCGCCCCTCTCATGATGATCTCATATCCACGGCCTTCCTGCACCACCTCAGCCTCTTCCAGTATCCCGGTAAAGAGCAGGCGATCCCCGGCTCCGATCCTGACTGTGGTCCCTGAAAGGGGAATCCGGATCCCTTCCTCACCGGCTTCCTCAGACAGCATGCCCTCCAGGTAGAAAGCCGGATGGGCATTCGCCTGCACCTTCATATGAAACTGTCTTATCTCCATCACCGGAACTGCCGCCTGAACATGCAGATCCCCCTGTGTCAATGCCGCCATCACCCTACCGTCCTTTCTCAGATATCATCAGCGCCGGCCTGATGACTCTGTCCGTTTATATCTCTATGCCCGCCAGCTGACAGAGCCTCCGCCATTCTCCATAGACCCATTTATATTCCTGATATTGCCACAGAAGCC
>ERZ808051.999-NODE-999-length-22598-cov-5.164868_pt1 | contig 22598 bp, 20 predicted proteins | sample MGYA00380199_ERZ808051 | MGnify/ENA primary metagenome ERZ808051 (study PRJEB31490, sample SAMN06133391) | mouse gut metagenome | isolation source: J11 | host: mice | place: China: Chengdu | collected 2015-05 ...
ACCTGCTATTTCTGCCAGTTCTGCGTTGTCGTCAATCAACGATGCCACCGCATCGCCTCTTTCCTCCGCCTTGTCCTAACAAAAATATCAGACACATTATTCACCATTATATACGCAATGCTGTACTAGGGAATAAACAACTTCCTTTTCATCAGGAGGAGGAGGCAACAGTAACCGTACATCTCTCATTTTCCATCGTTATGCGGACATAGATCGTGCATCCCTGCTCATTGTGGTTGACGCAGTTCTGGATCAGATTACTGATTGCCCGCTTCATCAGATCCGAATCCACTCAGACCGGACAGACTGTCAGGTTTTCTTCTGTTTCCCATTCTATGGGATGCTTATGAAAAAGAACATTTTAGCCGCTGTCAGTACCCTGATGATCTTTATACCCTGGACGATCCGGCCGCCTCGGATCTTTGACTGGGCGCTGGAATCCCCTACGGCAGAAATCATGATCTCCTGCTATACGGGATTCATGATCTTTGGCGGGCTGTTTACGATTCTTTCTTATATGAAGGCAAGGGTGCAGAACAACCATGAAGGTATGCCTTGTGATCCATGGGCTGTATCTGACGGGCGGAATTGCCGCGGTGGCTATGATGTTTTTTTGATAAAATGATTCGCGGTTACAATTCACAGCCTGGCCGCGTACTGTAATGCGGCCAGGCTGTGAATTGTAACGTTTTTCTTGAATCCTGATGCTCCTTGTGATACATTATAGTCATAAAAGATTACGCAAAGTAAACGCCGGGCCGTCCTCGGTTCTCTGAATCGCGAACCGTAAGAAGCTGTAGAAAAATAACTGACAGCCCGCAGATCGAAAAGGAGGCAATCGACATGCTGTTTGTAAATTATCCAAAATGCTCCACATGCCAGAAAGCGAAAAAATGGCTGATCGAGCATCAGCAGGAATTTGAGGGCCGGGATATCAAGGAGCAGAATCCCACGGCAGATGAATTGAAAGAATGGCACGAAAAGAGCGGGCTGCCGCTGAAACGCTTTTTTAATACCAGCGGCATCCTGTATAAGGAAATGAACCTGAAAGAAAAGCTGCCCGGCATGAGCGAGGATGAGCAGTTTCGCTTGCTTGCGTCTGATGGGATGCTCGTCAAACGGCCGATCCTGGTGACGGAGGACACGGTGTTGGTGGGGTTTAAGGAGAAGGAGTGGGAAGGATTAGTTGAACAATAGGCCAACTTCTATAGCAGCATATTGCATGTATACTGTCATTTTCTAACACCCCCAATTAAAATGTCAGTGAATTTTTGCCAACTGTACGGTTGCAATCCGAAATCTCAGTTTTATGCAGTTTATTGCAATAAAACTGAGATTTTTGATTAGCAACCTACTCATAAATGAGCAAAAAAGCGGCTGCGTTAGCAGACGTTAGAGTGCGTAAGCACGGTTTTTGCGAATGGATGAGTAGGTTGGAGGCTCTTTAGAGCATCCAACCGTACAGTTGGAATTTTTGCGATATTTTTCAATGATCCGGGAATCTAAATAAACGCCCCCGCCAGAAGCAGATTTCCCCGGTAATCCATCAGTGAGTCTACATACTGCTTTTCTTCGATCTGTGCGATTGCGCCTGCCGCATTTTTGTCCCATTTCAGTTCCATCACTGCCGCCGGCTTATCGGCATAGAGCATCCTTGGGATAAATAGGTCTCCGTCTGGTTCCAGTAATTATCAAACATCCCTGTCAGCATTGCGTCCAAAACCGACTTCGGACTATACATCGCATAGATTTTCTGTTTATCACCGTCCATAGTGACCAGTTCATAGCCATCATACCAAGCCCGCGCTTCCTCAAAGCTTCTGTTATGCTGCTCGCACAGTAATTCCACTTCCTGTTCCGTGAAGCCAAAAAATTCAGCCATTTCCCTTGGGTTCGTCATGGAATATTTCGTAAACATATTCAACGCGGAATGAGAACCATATTTTTTAATCGAAAGTATACCTGTCATAATATGCCGCCAGCATATCTGCTGCCATAGATTTCCCGAAACGCCTGGGGCGGCTGGCACAGATTAATTTTTTTCTCGTATTCAAAACAGCATTCGTCTTCTCAATCAGTCCGGTTTTGTCTACATATATTACAGAATTTATGCTTTCACGGAATCCCTTGCTTCCTGGATTCAAATGGCCGCCCATATTTTCACCTTCGTATTTGGTATCTCCACCCGATCCCCAGAATGCATATACCGGATCTGCTCCCCCATGATCTCCCGCATCATTTCAAAGGCCGGGATCCCGGTGCAGTGCCCCGTATAGAACCGGGTGTCCATCCCCCGCAGCTCCTTTGCCGCGTCCCAGATCAGCGCTGCCTCATCCGCTTCATACCCAGTCTTTTTCATCATGTGGAAGCCGCTGATCACGATATCCGGATCGCAGCCGTACAGCTCCCGGAATCGGTCCAGGATATTCAGGATCCCGTTATGGGCGCACCCGGAGATCAGGACCGTCTTTCCCTCCGCCTTCACAACAAGATACTGCTCATGATCAAAGGAATCCTGTATGAATCCGTCTTCTGTTTTTCGTTTCAGACTGAGGTTGCTTTTCGGCCATTTCCGCCTGCCCGTCACTCCGGAGAAAATCGAAAGCTCCGGATCGATCCCGCAGTCTCCCTCCAGCAGGACCACCTGGGGCAATTGCCGGATCCTGGGATCAATTCCGATATATTTTTCCCGGCCGTCTTTTAAATTATAATATTCGTGTACTGCCCGGGCATGCATGTAGATCCTGACGTCCGGGTTCTGCTCTGCAATGGACAGTATTCCGCCGGAGTGATCGTAGTGGCCGTGGCTTAAAAATACCAAATCTATACTGCCCAGATCCACCCCCAGCCGTTTTGCATTCTCCCATGTTTTTTCGGATACCCCCGTATCCGCAAGCAGCCTATGACGCGGTGTTTCTATATAAATGCTGAATCCGTGTTCCGCATAAACCTGCTTTTCTCCCAAGGTATCTTCCATAAGGTTGATGATCTTCATAGTGCAAATCCCTCCGCCGCCTTCCTGATCTCCGAGAAGTCACCCTCCTCCTGCTCTGGAAGCGTCTTCTGGAAATGCGGCGTTTTCTGATCCGAAGTTTTTGTTTCCTGATTCAAAAAATCCAGAGTATACGGGTCCCGCCTACCGTCAAAAAATTTGTCCAGCACACGGCCAAATACCGGTTCGCCGCTTACCGCCTCAAATAGCGTCATGGAAGATTTCAGCTTCATGTCGTCCGGTCGGCCGAATATCTCCGTGGCATTGCAGGAGTTCAGCTTTAACAGTTCCCCGGAGATCTCGAGAAGCCTGCTGCCGAGAACCGGATGCTTCATATAGGCATCCGCCTCTTTCTGGTCTTTGACCGCATAATACCGCGCCGTGGGGCTGTGCCCAAGCCCCTGGATCTGCGGGAAAATATACCACATCCAATGGCTCGTCTTCCGGCCGTTTTTGATCTCCTGCAGAGCCCGCGCAAAATCATGCTCCTGCGCGTTGATAAAACGTTCTAATCCTTTTTTTTCATTAGATACCTTCTTTCTTATCATTTTTTCAGTGACAACCGCCACACATTATAGTCCACAGCCTGACTGGCCGCTCATAGTAACCAACCGCAAACTGTAATCATGTTACTATTCACAGTCGGATAAAAAATGGCAGTCGGATTCTTCAAGCGAAGCTTGTAAGAAGCCGATTGACAGTTTTTATCTGACTGGAATCAGTCATTTCACTTCTATGCGCGGAAGCAGCCGACAAAGCTGTCTGACAGCATATTTAAAGCATCTTATCGATCATCGCCAGGACTTCCTTGCCCATTGCCTCGGATTTTGCGTCTGCGTCCTCCATGGAGGTTCCTTTTACGCCGTAGTAGAATTTTACCTTCGGCTCCGTACCGGACGGCCTTACGCATACCCATGCGTCGTCGGTCAGGTCATAGTAGAGTACGTTGGAGGAAGACAGGCCGGTTCCTGTTACTTCGCCTGTCTCCATATCTTTGATTGTGTCTGCCTTGTAGTCTCTTGCCTTGAGCACCTTGTAGCCCGCGATTTCTGCCGGCGGGTTCTTCCGCAGGGTCTCTAAGATCTCCTGGATCTTGGCAAGTCCTTCGATCCCCTTCAGGGTAATGGACTGGATATCATCCTTATAATATCCGTAGCGGTCATACATCGCAATCATAGCATCCCACAGGTTCATGCCCTTGGTCTTATAGTAAGCAGCCGCCTCGCAGAGGGCCATAGTCGCCACGATGGCATCCTTGTCCCTTGCGTGGGTTCCGATGAGACATCCGTAGCTCTCCTCAAATCCGAACAGATACTCGCCCTTGCCGCTTGTCTCAAATCCAAGGATCTGCTGTCCGATGAACTTGAATCCGGTCAGGCATTCGATCAGGTCCACACCGTAATACTTTGCGATGGCATCCGCCATATTCGTTGTAACAATGGTCTTGATAAACTTTCCGTCCGCCGGAAGTCCGCCGTCCAATTCCTTCTTCTGCCCGATCTCATAATCCGCCAGCAGACAACCGGACATATTTCCGGTCAGGGTATGGTATTCGCCGTTGGAGTCCTTTACACGGACACCGAGCCTGTCCGCGTCCGGATCGGTTGCCAGCACGATATCCGCGTCAATCTCCTTTGCCAGCTTCAGGCCCAGCTCAAATGCTTCCGCAGCCTCCGGGTTGGGGTAGGAAACCGTCGGAAATTCGCCGTCCGGCAGCTCCTGTTCCTTTACAACATAGACATTCTCAAAGCCCAGCTCCTTCAGGATACGGCGGGCCGGGATGTTGCCTGTTCCGTGGAGAGGCGTATAAACAATCTTCAGATCCTTTGCCGCGGCGTCGATCGCATCCTGGCGCTTCACCTGCTTTTTCAGCTCCGCAATATACGCGTCATCAATGTCCGCTCCGATGGACTCGTACAGCCCTGCTTCCTTTGCCGCATCCAATGACATGGTCTTCATGGTGGTATAATCCTCAACGGCCTTTACCTCATCCATGATCCCCTTGTCGTGAGGCGGAGTGATCTGCGCGCCGTCCGCCCAGTATACCTTATATCCGTTGTACTCCGGCGGATTGTGGCTTGCCGTAATATTGATCCCCGCAATACAGGAAAGCTTACGGACCGCAAAAGAAAGCTCCGGGGTGGGGCGCAGGGACTCGAACACGTAAGCCTTGATCCCGTTCGCCGCAAGGCAGAGCGCCGCCTCATCCGCGAATTCAGGCGACATACGGCGGGAATCATACGCGATCGCAACCCCTTTGTCCGCGCTTTTGTTCTTTATGATATAATTTGCCAGTCCCTGTGTCGCCTTCCTGACCGTGTAAATGTTCATCCGGTTGGTTCCGGCTCCGATAATGCCGCGCAGCCCGGCAGTACCAAATTCCAGATCCATGTAAAAGCGCTCCTTGATCTCGTTGTCATCCTCCTTGATGCCTTCCAGCTCCGCCTTGGTCTCCGCGTCAAAATATGGATTCGACAGCCATTCCTGGTATCTTTCTTTGTACTCCATCATAGTACCTCCTGATATATAATCTATAATCACTGTCGCTCGTACCGCATCCCATCTGTCCCCTTTCGATTCTCTCCCTGACAGACAGGCGGTCCGGCCGGACAGCCGCTATTCGTTTATTATACATCAGCTCCCGGCAAAAAGGAAGTCATTTTACAGGGAGAAGGCAAAAATCTTCTGTATAAACCGGATTTTTTCTTCGGTCTGCAAGACAGCGGTCTGCAGCTTTTCTACGCTCTTCTCCGGGATCCAGGCTTTGTTGGAATGATAATAGCTGTTGGCAGTCTTCCAGAACTTTTCCGGGTAGGCGGTCTTCAGCGCGATCACCTCCAGCTCCCCCGGGGAAAACGGCCGGATCTCCGCATAAGCCTCCAGCATGGCGCGGCCCAGGGATTCCTTCCACTTGTGTTTTTCCATGACCTTGCGCAGGAAATAGTACAGATCCAGGACCTGAACATCTCTGTGGAAGTGTTCAAAGTTGGTGGTGGCAATGGATGCCCCTCCTGATCTAGCATTTCCCGGCAGCATGATGAGATTGTGGTAATTGTAGTCTCCATGCACCAGAAGCCCCTCTTTCAGGCTCTTCCGGTACAGTTCTTCATAATCCGAATCCTCCAGTCTTCTGGTGACCCGCATGGCAAGCTGATACATGCTGTCGAAATATTTCAGAAACAGATATTCAAATTCCCCTTTATTCACCTTGTTCCGGATATAGCCGCGCACCTTTTTCAGTTCCCGGTTATGGCAGAGAAATTCCTCTTTGAGATGCCTTCCCGAAGGCGGTGACAGCTCCTGCCCATCCGGATCAGGAGGAATCTCTGCCGCGGAGACGGAAAAATGCTTCCAGCACATGATCTCGTGGAGACGGGCAAGGTTCCTGACCGCTTCCAGCACATCTGCTTCCCGGCGCACATCGCACTCCCGTCCCGCGTACCATTTTTTCAGCATATACCGGGTCTGGCCGCGGAATGTGCTGACCAGCTCCTTCTCCCGGTTCCTGACCGGGGTGTCCACCTCCGGATACCCCCGCGACTCCAGATGACGCAGCAGTATATACAGTAAAAGGGCACGCCGGTCAGACACTGCCGCCTCCTTCAACACCATTGTTCCTTCTTTTGTCTCGCAAAAAAATGCACCCCTGATCTTGCGGGTGCTTATCACTTCGACGTCAAATTGCTCCAAGACTTCCAGCTCGTACTCTCTCATGGCTGCCCCCTCATATTATAGGTTTCGTACCTGTTCAGTACACCCGCGGATCCGGACGGTACCGCCTGGTCCTGCCGTACTGAACAGCTACACAAGATTCGCTGATCATCAGCTTTTCTATATCTATGAGAGAAACAGCCCGGGTATGCTAAAGTCCAAGCTTTTCTTTTACATATTCGCACAAAATTTCTTTTTTGTTGCAGTCCGGATCATCAATGACCCATTCCAGAAGCTCCTGGAGCATGCTGCCAAGCTTCTGCCCCGGTTCCATACCGATCGCCATCAGGTCCTTCCCGGTCACGGCCAGGTCATGGAGCGTGACACAGTGCTCCTGTACCAGCGCTTCCTGATACAGCTCCCGCATTTTGATGATATTTTCCACCTTTTCCCGCTTCTGATAGACGCTCTGCGCCTTCACATCCGCCAGCCGCACCGCCAGGTAATAGGGGAACAGCTCCACCCCGATCCGGTTCATGGCCCGCCGCACATTCTGTGGCGTGGCTTCTACCCGGTAATCGTGGTAGCAGACCAGCCGGGTCACCTTCTTGATCGTGTCATTGTCAAATTTGAGACGGCGCATCACCACATTGGCCAGCTCTTCGCTGACGATCGCATGGCCCTTGAAATGATCCCGCCCGTTTTCGTCCGTCGTCTTCATGGCCGGCTTTCCCATGTCGTGGAACAGCATGGTCAGACGGAGGATCTTGTCTCTTTTCACATTCTTGATGGCCTGGACCGTGTGCTCCGCCACGTCATACTTATGGTGAGGAGTATTCTGAGCCACGCCTTCCATCTCATCCCACTCCGGCAGAATCACTCTCGTGATCCCCAGCCGGTATGCCTCCCGGATCTGCTCCGGATGGTTGGAGACCAGAATCTTCACCAGCTCCGCCCGGATCCGCTCGGCGCTGACATGCTGCAGGCTGGGCGCCAGCTCCTTAATGGCCGCCTCTGTAGATTTTTCAATGGAAAATCCAAGCTGCGCCGAAAACCGGACAGCCCGGAGGATTCGAAGGGCATCCTCCGAAAAACGCTCTTTTGCGTCTCCCACGCACCGGATCAGGTGGTAGTTCAGGTCCTTCATCCCTCCGAACACGTCCACCAGACGCACATCATCATTATATGCCATAGCGTTGATCGTAAAATCCCGACGCTTCAGATCCTCTTCCAGATTGTTGGTAAACCGGACCTCCTTTGGATGGCGGTTGTCCTCATACACACCGTCGATCCGGTATGTAGTCACTTCAAAGCTGTCCTTCCCCAGAAGCACGGTCACAGTCCCGTGCTCGATCCCGGTATCCACGGTCCTGCGGAACATCCGCTTGATATCCGCCGGCTTTGCCGAGGTGGTGATATCCCAGTCCTGGGGCTTCTTCGCCAGGATCGAATCCCGGACGCACCCGCCCACGGCATAGGCGTCATGCCCATGCATCTGGAGATTCAGAATTATCATCAGTACTTTATTTGGCAATACAATCTTCACACGAACACATCCTTCTGTAACTCAGTCTGCCGCAGTCTCCCGGCATTCACGCCTCCGGTCTATAATTCGCAGTTCTTCACGGTCCTCGGGAAGGGCACCACGTCACGGATATTGGCCATGCCGGTGAGATACATCACACAGCGTTCAAAGCCAAGCCCGAAGCCCGCATGGCGGGTGGAGCCGTATTTCCTCAGATCCAGATAGAACTGGTAGTCCTCTTCCTTTAAATTCAGTTCCTTCATCCTTGCGCGCAGCTTCTCATAGTCGTCTTCCCTCTGGCTCCCGCCGATGATCTCTCCGATTCCGGGCACCAGACAGTCCACGGCCGCAACGGTCTTTCCGTCCTCATTCAGCTTCATATAAAACGCCTTGATCTCCTTCGGATAATCCGTCACGAATACAGGGCGCTTGAATACCTGCTCGGTAAGATACCGCTCATGCTCTGTCTGCAGGTCGCAGCCCCAGGATACCTTATACTCAAACTTGTCGTTATTTTTGCTCAGAATATCAATGGCCTCTGTATAAGTCACCTTGGCAAAATCCGATTCCACTACATTTTTCAGGCGTTCCAGAAGTCCCTTGTCCACAAAGGAATTGAAGAAATTCATCTCCTCCGGTGCCTGCTCCATCACATAGGAGATCACATATTTCAGCATGGCCTCCGCCAGCTCCATATTGTCCTCCAGATCGGCAAACGCGATCTCCGGCTCGATCATCCAGAACTCCGCCGCATGACGGGTGGTGTTGGAATTTTCCGCCCGGAAGGTGGGACCGAAGGTATAAATGCTCCGGAACGCCTGGGCGTAGGTCTCGCCGTTGAGCTGGCCGCTGACCGTCAGGCTGGTCTCCTTCCCGAAGAAATCCTGGGTATAATCCACGCTTCCATCCGGGTTCTTCGGCAGATCTCCCATGTCCAGCGTGGTCACCCGGAACATCTCGCCCGCTCCCTCGCAGTCGCTTCCAGTGATCAGCGGAGTATGCACATACACAAATCCCCTCTCCTGGAAGAACTTATGAATGGCGTAAGCTGCCAGAGACCGTACCCGGAATACGGCCTGAAATGTATTCGTCCTGGGCCGCAGATGGGAAATGGTCCTGAGATATTCAAAGCTGTGGCGCTTTTTCTGCAGCGGATAATCCGGCGCGGAAGCCCCTTCCACCGTCACTTCCTCCGCCTGGATCTCGAAGGGCTGCTTTGCCTGAGGTGTCGCCACCAGGGTTCCTGTAATGACCACCGCCGCCCCTACGTTCTGTTTTGAAATCTCCTGGAAGTTGTCCATTTTATCATGATATACAATCTGCAGCGGTTCAAAATAAGAGCCGTCATTGACTACGATAAATCCGAATGTCTTGGAATCCCGGATGCTGCGGATCCAGCCTCCGACCGTTACCTGCTTGTCCAGATAAGCTTCTCTGTTTTTAAATAATTCCCGAATTGTCACTAATTCCATCTCAAAATACTCCTTTTTTATTGTAAGGCAGATTGGCCGCGCGTCTGCCGGCGCCTCTGCGGCAATTTCTTTCCGCTTTACAGTATATCCGTTTCCGCGGATAAAATCAACCTCATAATCCTGCCGTGTCCCAAAAAATTTCCAGCTGCTCGGTTGGAAAATGGCCGCGGATAATTCCATTTCTGATCCGGAGCAATACAAGATTTAAAAAATGGATTGACAACTGCATTTTTATCGTCTATACTAAGCATGTAATTCAGTTTGTTACTTGACTAACTAACTATATAAGCGAGGTGATCCTATTGAAGATAAATCCGGACCTGGATAAGCCGATTTTTATCCAGATCGCTGAACAGCTGGAGGACTCGATCTTTACAGGTGTCTTCCCGGAGGAAACGAAGATTCCATCCACGAATGAGATCTCTGCCCTGCTGAGCATCAACCCGCACACAGTCCTAAAAGGGATGAACCTGCTGGTGGATGGAGATATGGTTTACAAGAGGAGAGGGCTTGGGATGTTTGTAAGGGAAGGGGCGGTGGAGCGGATCCGCCGGAAGCGCCAGAGCCAGTTTTACAGCCAGTACGTTGCTGTACTGGTTCAGGAAGCATTAAAGCTGGAAATGCCGAAGGAAGAGCTTATAGCACTGATAGAAAGGGGTTATATCAATGAAAGCAATTCAGATTAATCATATTACGAAGCGGTACGGCAATGTGGCTGCCCTTGAAGATCTCTCTTTTTCATTTGAGTACGGAAAGATCTACGGATTGTTGGGGCGAAACGGCGCCGGTAAGTCTACTTTGATCAATATCATCGCAAACCGTCTCTTTGCGGACGAGGGCGAGGTTCTGATCGACGGCCTGCCCGCGAAGGAGAATATGGCAGTACATGAAAAGCTGTTCTGCATGAGCGACCAGAACCTGTATGACAGCAATTTGAAGATCCGAGATATTTTCAAGTGGACCGGCCGGTTTTACGACCATTTTCAGATGGATCAGGCCTTTGAGATCGCAGAAATGTTTTCTCTGGATACCAAAAAGCGGTTTCCCGCCCTTTCCAATGGACAGCAGTCCATCTTTAAACTGACGGTCGCCCTTGCCCTGGATGTTCCCTATGTGATCTTCGACGAGCCGGTGCTGGGACTGGACGCGAACCACAGGGAGCTGTTCTATCATCTGCTGCTGCGGGATTATGAAGAACGCCAGAGAACGATCATCCTGGCGACACACCTGATCGAAGAGGTTGCGAATATCATCGAGGAAGTGGTGCTGATCGACAAGGGCAGGCTTCTCCTGCAGGAGTCCGCGGAAACCCTTCTGGACAGAGGATACTGTGTATCCGGATCTGAGAATGCGGTTCGGGATTTCTGTATCGATAAACAAGTGATCGGGTACGATGAGCTGGGCGCCCTCAGGCTGGCTTATATCCTGGGCGCAAGAGAGGACCTGCCGAAGGGCAGTCCATTGCAGATCTCTCATATGAATCTGCAGAAGCTGTTTGTGAAATTAACAGAGAAAGGCGGTAACTGATATGAAAAAAATGCGTATATTAATCCGATATGAATGCGAACTTTCCTGGAAGTATATCTGGATTTTTTACCTTGCAATCGCGATTGTCTTTCCCACTGTCTACGGCCTGCTCTACCTTCTGACACATGAAACTGGAAGGATAAACTGCCTGGAAATGAATACCATGATCTTTGTCGGGATCGTCGGCATGATGCAGATAAACGAGGATTTCCGGATGCTGATGCAGAACGGCTTTACCAGGGCTTATATTTTTTCCGCCACCGCTGCCCAGTTTGCCTTTATATCCGGCCTGATGTCTCTGATCGATACGGCTGCCGGAATGGTTCTTCGAGGGCTCCTGTCCGGGTTGTTTGATTATGAAACCATCTTCGAAAGCTTATACGGATATGGGCATCCGGCCGTTTTGCGCTGGCTCTGGCTGTTCCTGGTCTATCTACTGATCAGCAGCCTGGGGTTCTTCTTTGCCCTGGTCATAAACCGGGTGCCGAAAAAGCTCTCCGTATTCGCAGTCACGATCCTTGCTGCCCTCCTTTTGCTTGGAATTCCCTTCCTGTTCGCAGCTGTATCCGCTCCCTGGAAAGCTGTCGGACACAGCATCCTGAGCTTTGCGGTAAGATGCTTCGGCTTCATGGACGACGGTACGGTACGGCTGACCAATCCGATCATTCTTTTGCTCCTGTGTATCGGAATCCTGAGCGCCGGCTCCTATCTGATCATACGGCGTACGGAACTCAGCGCCGTCAGAAAAAGCGCGCTTACTTTGAATTGATACCTTGGATATACCTTATGAAACGGCCGAATGGCCATAATGGGATGCCCTTGGGCAAAAAATATGGAACCGCTTCAAAATACTGCCCTGTCCGGCAGATTTTGAATCGGTTCCTGAATCTGTAAGATATGTCCGTTATTTTTCTACAGCTCTTAAATGAAAGCCTGGTCACGAGAATCGGATCTCACCGTTGGACAGCCTTGCGTTGCACATGGATGTCACCTGCTTCAGCCGGGCCTTGATATCGCAGATGGTCAGCACCAGCCCCGGATACGCGATGTCGGCAACCAGCCTGCATCCGCCCAGGTTCTCGATCTCCTCCTGCTTTTTCGCCAGCTCTTCATCCATCTGCTCCAGCTTGATCCGGTTTACGGAAAGGTCAAACTGAAGGCGTTTCATACGTTCCACCTTATCCGGACTGTTGGGACGCTTTTCCAGCTTTTCCAGCTCGGCTTCGGCTTCTTCGATCACTGCCGCCAGCTCCTGCCGCTCATATTCCACACAGGGCTCGCCGCCCAGATAGATACGCGTCTGGCTTTCGGATTTTGAGCCCACGACCTTGGCGCTGACTTTTTTCGCCGCCCGGATCCGTCCGCCTACAATGATGCCTCTTCCGGACCGGACCTGTATCTCCCCGTCGCTGTATACTTCGCTGTTGACGATGCAGTCAGCCTGCAGATTCGCCCGCGCGTGAACGATACTGTTTTCCAGATATTTCGCAAAGACACTGCCGTCTGCCCTGACCACGGAATCGGTATTCCCTACGATCCCCTTGGCTACGATCAGATCACCGCCTGCCTCTACGGTGGCCGACTCTACAACGCCGTCTACCGTGATATTGCCTGCTGCCCGCACGCTGAAACCGCTGCACACTCTGCCGCGGATATGCACATCCCCCATATAGTTGATATTTCCCGTAGAATAATCTACGTTGTCGTCAATCTCCAGCACCGCCTTTACCTGAAATGTCTTTCCCACGTATTCCACATGGCCTGCCTGGGTTGCCAGCAGCTTGGTGCCGTCTTCGCTGATCTCCGTATTCTGCCCCTTAGTAAGAGGCGCTTCTTTGCCGTCCTTGGCCGGAACCTCCTGATCCAATACCGTTCTGCCCGGTTCCCCCGGTGTCGGCAGGACTGCCTCACAGATCACGCCTCCCGCTTCTACGCTCTGGAAGAAATGGAGAGACGCGTAGTCCACCCGGTCGTGCTCATCCACTTCAAACTTCCGTTCCACGACCCGTTCAAAATGCTCAATGATCCGGCCGTCTGTTCCGTTGCGAGCCGGTTTTCCTTTTGCCAGGAAAAACAGAGAAAAATAAGGATTCCGTTCCTCCGGCAGGCGCTTGAGTAATTCCTCGTCTACTCCAAACGCAATTCCGGTATCGGAAAGCGCCTCGTAAAGCATCTCCCGATCCACGTCTTTTCCTTCTCCCACCGGCGGAAATACGATCAGCCAGGCGGAAAGCTTGTCGGCTGATATATGGATGACCGGCTGCGCATCCAGCTCGATCGGCGGCGGTGTCAGTATCTCGTTCCGCGCACTCTGTTCTGCTGATGCAGTCTTCTGTGCCTCAGCCTGCGCGCTCTCTCCTGCCGGTGTGTCTTCCTTCGCCGCGGACTGCTTGCTCTGCTCTATCAATAAAGCCTTTTGCGCGTCCGCCTGTGCCTTTTCTTCCCTGGCCTTTATCTCTTTAAGACGGGAATTGGCTGCCAATGTAAGTACCCTCTGCAGGCGTCCCAGTTCCTTCCTCAGCTCAGACTGAGAAAAATCTTCGCGGCCTCCCAGCAGCAGTCTGGGACTTGACAGTCCTTTCGCCCTTTCGGCCCGCATCTCACACAATTTATACAGCGCATGCCCCTTGGGCAATTCCAGCTCAACTTCGACGGCAGGGGGCGGAGGCTGCGCTGTTACGGCTTGTTCCTCCTTCTTCTCCATACTCTCCTGCAACAAATGGTCCGGAACCTGTTTGTCTCTGACCTGTTCTGATTTCGATCCAAACAATCGAGACCAGATCTCTTTTTTGAAACCCATGCATTTCACCTCCTTCACATGGAGTTCACAGTGTATAGTTCTGTAATCTTATTATACACTGTAAAGGGCTGTACTAGCAAGCAATAAATATCTAATTCCAGGATATTCCTTATTTTTGTGGTCCGGAAATATTTCGGCAGTCCTTCGCTCTGCCGAAAAAAAGGGACTGCCTTATCCGGCAATCCCAACAGCAACCAGAGTTTTACTGATCCTGCCTGCGCACCACCGCGCACGCTATGATAAATCCAAGGAAGAGCACGGCCGCGATCATCCATCCGGTGAGCGCCGCGGTTCCCTGGCCCACAAATTTATCATAATATCCTTTCAGATAGATCACGGTAATGATCAGCGGCAGGACATAGGACATATAGCCTTCCAGCCATCCCGGAAACCGAATCCCCTTTCCTGTATTCGCTTCTTCCAGAAAATTCGCCCAGCCCCAGCCGTTTTTCCGTGTACAGAAGAGCACATACCCCAGGCTGCCCAGCGGGAGCAGGTTATTGGATACGATAAAATCCTCCAGATCCAGGATATTGGTTCCCGCTCCCAACGGCTCAAAGCCGGCCAGGACGTTAAATCCCAGCACGCAGGGCATGCTCAGCACAATGATCAGGACCGCGCTCACCAGCACGCTTTTGTTCCTGGACCAGCCGAAAATATCGATATCGAAGGATATGATATTTTCAAATACAGCCACAATGGTCGTGAATGCCGCAAAGGTCAGAAACAGAAAAAACAGCGCGCTCCAGATCTGCCCTCCCGGCATCTGGGCAAAGATATTGGGAATGGTGATGAAGATCAGGCTCGGCCCCGCTCCCGGCTCAATGCCGAAGGCGAAGCAGGACGGAATGATGATGAAGCCTGCCATCAGCGCCACGAAGGTATCCAGCGCGGTAATGCTGATCGCCTCTCCCGCGAGGCTCCGCTCTTTTCCGATATAGCTGCCGAAGATCATCATCGCGCCGATACCGATGGAGAGGGTAAAGAATGCCTGGCTCATGGCCCCGAAGATCACATTTCCGATACCCATCTCCTTCATCTGGGCAAAATCCGGTACCAGGTAGAAATGGATCCCTTCCCCGGCCCCTTCCAGAAATACGGAATGTACTGCCAGCACCAGCATGATGACCAGAAGCGCACTCATCATCAGCTTGGAAACCCGCTCAATCCCCTTCTGGATCCCGAACTGGCAGACCGCAAAACCGATGACGCAGATCAGGGTTGTCCAGAACGCCATCACCGGCGCGTTGCCCAGCATGTCCGAAAAACCGGCTGTCACTGTATCCGTAGACGCCCCGGCAAATTCTCCCGCGATGCTGCGGAAGCAGTAATACATCATCCAGCCGCCTACCGTGGTGTAGAACATCATCAGCAGATAGCTTCCGATGATGCCGACCCATTTCGTGATATGCCAGCCCGTCCCCTGGGGCTCCAGCCGTTCAAAGCCTGCCGCAACGCTGCGGCCGCTGCCTCTTCCGATGGCAAACTCACAGGTAAGCACCGGGATCCCCAATACCAATAAAAAGATCAGGTAGATCAGAATAAATGCCGCTCCCCCAAATTCCCCGCACATGTACGGGAACTTCCATACATTTCCAATGCCGATGGCACATCCGGCAGATACCAGAATGAACCCCAGCCTGGAACCAAACTTTTCTCTCTTCACTTTGTTTTCCTCCTCAGTGTTTTTGTTACTCATTTGAAAACATGCCTGCGCGCCAGCGCAATTCATTTTATAATCTGTCACCAATTTTCGCCAGGAAATTGATGACCCGCTTGCGCATCGGCGCAATTCATTTTATCATATGGAGGGGAAGTCAGCAACTTGTTCTTTCCTTCTATTGAATTTATTCCTGTGTCATGTTATCTTAAATATAAGGCAAGGGAGGTACTTGATATGGGGAATTATCTGGACAGCAGAGCTTCTTTTACTGCATATTCCGAAGTGTATAAAAGTCCGTACTTCGTGGATAAATCCGCAATTCTGGAGAAGCTCATCCCCAGAATCGGGATATCGGAAAAATATATTTGTATTACAAGACCCCGGCGTTTTGGAAAATCAGTAACTGCAAATATGGTGGCCGCCTTCTTTTCCAGGGGCTGCGACTCCCGGAAGATTTTTGACAATTTAAAAATTGCAGAGGCGCCGTTTTATACAGAACATGTGAACCGATATTCTGTCATCTCCATCTCATTCAATCGGCTTCCAAGGCGGTGCGGCAGTTTTGAGGATTATATCAGCCGTATTGAGCGGAAACTGACAGAAGATCTGGCCGAAAGCTATCCGCAGGCAAAGGTTGACCCGGAGGATGCAGTCTGGGATATCCTGAAAGCCATTTACGATACAAATCCTGCCGCACGCTTTATATTCGTTTTGGATGAATGGGATTTTATTTTCCACAAAGATTTTATATCAGGAAGAGACAAAAAAGCTTATATAGAATTTCTGAGCAGTCTGCTGAAGGATCAGCCTTATGTTGATTTTGTATATATGACGGGCATTCTGCCCATTGCCAAATACTCGAGCGGCTCGGAGCTGAATATGTTTCTGGAATATACTATGGCTTCGGAAGAATTGTTCAGCAGTGATTTTGGTTTTACGGAGGCCGAAGTCTCCGGTCTTTACGATAAATACTTACAAAACCAGCCGAATCCAGAGGTAACGCTGGACGGCCTGAAAATATGGTATGACGGGTATTGTACAAAATCCGGGGAACGGGTTTATAATCCACGTTCTGTCGCCGCATCCTTAACGAACAACAACCTGGGGAATTACTGGACCAGTGCTGGTCCTTATGATGAGATTTATTATTATATCAACCATAACACGGCCGCCGTATGCGATGATCTTGCCCGGATGATATCCGGTACTCCGATTCCCGCAAAGGTGCGGGAGTATGCGGCCACCTCCATGAATCTGACGAATAAGGATGAAATATTTTCCGCAATGGTTGTATATGGATTCCTCAGTTATGAAAAGGGGTATGTGCAGATCCCGAATCGTGAATTGATGGAAAAATTTGACGATATGCTGCAAAAGGAACCTTCCCTCGGATATGTATATGAGCTTGCGAAGCAATCAGAAAAAATGCTGCACGCAACACTTACGGGGGATACCCAGACAATGCTGCGGATTTTAGAATTTGCACACAATACAGAGATTCCTCTGCTGAATTATAACAATGAAACTGACTTAACAGCAGTAGTAAATCTGGTCTATCTTGCAGCCCGGGATTCGTATCGGATCGAGCGTGAGGATAAGGCCGGGATTGGATTTGTGGACTTTATATTTTATCCGGAACTGGATAAAAAGGCAGATGGAATCATCCTGGAACTGAAAGTTGACCATACAGTTGAAGAAGCGCTCCAACAGATCAAGGTTAAAAAATATGCGCTGAAATATGAAGGAAAACTAGGTGAAATGCCCAAATATACCGGGCGGGTTCTGGGCGTAGGGATTGCTTATGATACAAAAAGCAAGGCGCATACCTGTAAGGTGGAAGTATTGCGGAACGCAATATAAAAATATAGGAGGGGCTTTATCTTGAAAAAATCTTTAATCAGCATTGGAAAATGCTGAAAGCGGAGCTGACATACACGCAGCTCCGCTAAAATTATATTATTTCTGTGCTTCGATCAGCTTATTCAGCCCTTCCACTACTTCTTCCTTGGAGCACAATCCAAAGGAGACCACATTTCGGATCGGCATGGACGCAACCATGGCGGTATTCATTTCATCCGTGATCGCTTCGTTTGCCTCCTCCGTGGAACCGCCGAAGAAGGCTGCCATCTTATCCGCAAGGGATTGCCCGTACTCCCTGGTCCGTTCATCCGAGAACAGCTCGCCCAGCGTCGTGTTCAGGTGGAGCTTTAGGGGCGGTTTCACGGTGGAGTTCATCTGCACGGTTTTGGTCAGGCGGATATCCCGGGAGGACGCGCCGATCAGAATATCATATGCTCCGCTGGCCGCATACCAGTCCTTCATATCCGTGTTGTACCACGCAAAGCTTCTGTGATCCAGCGTCATCGTCACGGTCTTTGTCTCGCCCGGCTCTAGTGAAACCTTTTCGTAGCCCTTCAATTCCTTGTCGGGTCTGCGGCAGGCACCGCTGCGGTCGCGGACGTACAACTGAACGATCTCCTTTCCGGCCGTATTTCCGGTATTGGTAATGTCCACACTGACCGCCAGAGTGTCCTTGTCCGTCAGCATTTCCTTGTCCAATTTCAGATTGCTGTACGCAAATGTAGTATAGGACAGCCCGTAGCCAAAGGGGAACGCCACCGGCATTTCCTTGGTATCATAATAGCGGTATCCCACGAATACGCCTTCATGGTAAATGGTTTTCTCTCCCTCTCCGAAATTCAGGTAGGACGGATTGTCAGAGAGCTTGTATGGAATGGTTTCGGCAAGCTTTCCGGAGGGATTGACCTTTCCATATAACAGGTTGACCTCGGCCTCACCCACGGCCTGGCCGCCCAGGTACGCTTCCAGCAGTCCCTTCACGCCGACAAGCCAGGGCATTTCCACCGGGGAGCCATTGTGCAGGACAACGATGGTGTTGGGCTGTACCTTTACGATCTCCGCGATCAGGCGGTTCTGGCATTCCGGAAGCCTCATGTGGGACCGGTCATAGCCTTCCGATTCAAAGCTGTCCGGCAACCCGGCGAAGATCACGGCCTTGTCTGCCTTCTTCGCCGCTTCCACAGCCTCTGCCGCCAGCGCTTCATCATAGACATCCCGGTCCGCCGCAAATCCCTCTGCATAAGTTACGTTTCCGGAAATGCCTTCCATCCGGGAAACGGCATCCATAGCGCTGCTGACACGGAAGCTGTTGATATGGGAGCTTCCGCCGCCCTGAAAACGCGGTTTTTTCGCAAATCCGCCGATAAACGCCACTTTTTCGTCTGCTTTGAGCGGAAGTACGTCTTCATTTTTCAGAAGGACCATGGACTGCTCCGCGGTATGACGCGCAAAATCGTGATCCTCCTCCATGGTAAAGGGCTGCTCCTTCTTGTTGTCCAGCCACTGGAAAGAAATACGCAGGATCCGCTCTACGGCCCGGTCCAGCACGGCCTCATCCAGCGTACCGTCCTGTACTGCTTTCACGATCTCCTGATCGTTCACGCCTCCGGAAGAAGGCATTTCCAGCTCCAGGCCGGCTTTCAGAGCGGGCACACGCTCATTGACCGCGCCCCAGTCAGACATCACATACCCCTCAAAGCCCCACTCATCCCGGAGAACGTCCGTGAGCAGCCATGGATTTTCCGAAGCGTAGGTGCCGTTGATCCGGTTATAGGAGCACATCACGGTATAGGGCTGTGACTTCTTGACCGCCGTCTCAAATGCCGGAAAATAGATTTCCCGCAGGGTTCTTTCATCCGCCTCCGAAGAGTTGCTCATCCGATTAAATTCCTGGTTATTTGCGGCAAAATGCTTGATGGACGTGCCCACATGCTGGGACTGCACGCCGTCAATAAAGGCCGCGGCGGTCTCGCCTGCCAGGTAGGGATCCTCGGAATAATATTCGAAGTTCCGGCCGCACAGCGGAGAACGCTTGATGTTCACGGCAGGTCCCAGAACTACCGATACGTCTGTGGCCTGGGCCTCCCTTCCGATGGTCTCGCCCAGCTTTGTCATCAGTTCCCGGTCAAAGGAGCAGGCGGAGAGGCAGGCAGGCGGAAAGCAGACCGCCTTGATGCTGTCGTTGATGCCGAGATGGTCGCCCTTGTCATCCTGCTTACGCAGTCCGTGAGGGCCATCGCTGACCATAACGCTGGGAATCCCCAGCCGGTCCACATTTTTGAGATGCCAAAAGTCAAGACCGGAGCACATGCCGGCTTTCTCCTCAAGAGTCATTTGGGAAATCAGTTCTTTGAGATTGCGTTCCATGAAATGTACACTCCTTTTTCATAATAATTTCTTTGCGGCAAGCGCGATACTCACTGCGTATTTCATCAGACGCGAGTATGGAACCGCAGCCTTTGTAAGTTACTGTAAGCCCCCGGTCAGGGTGCAAACAGCAGCCTTTGTAGTTACAGGGCACGCCTGGTCAAGGCGTGCCCTGTAACCCTTTGTAAAAAAAGAATAGCATGACCGAAAAGAAAAATATAGCAATATCTTGTGAATTATAGTAAAATCTTGTTATTATATACATGACAGCAAAAATGGAATGACCGAATGCCCTGCAGAGGGACACAAGACACTGCAAAATAATAAGGAACTGCGAAAAATAACTTTTACAGTTCTGAGCGGAGGTACTCTATGAAAAAGGACGCAAGCATTGAGATCACACGGGAACACGGTCTGTTTCAGCGGCGTGAGGAAGCGCAGCCGCACATGTCCTATGCGCATGAAAAGATCCGATACCGGGTCATCACGGAGGGACGCATTGAGGAAGTCGAGGGCGCGCTGCAGGTCCCGCCGGACGGAACGGAGGGGATCCTTTCGGACAATGAAACGCGCCATCATAAAAACATGCTGATCACGGCAGTCACCATGTTTACCCGGGCCGCGATCGACGGCGGACTGCCGGAGGAGCTTGCATATGCCATGAGCGACAGCTATATACAGAATGGGGAAAAGTGCACCTGCACCCGGGAGGTACACCAGCTTTATATGCGTGCCTTTCGGGAATTTACCCATGCGGTGGCAGAAAAGGGAAGACGGCATTACAGCGCAAAAATGGAAGCCGTGATGCATTATGTCCATATACATCTGCACGAAGCCATCACATTGGAAAAGGCAGCGGAGGCAGTGGGGCTTAGCGCCTGCCATCTGTCACGAGTGTTCCGGCAGGAGACAGGCATGTCCCTGGTAGACTATGTACAAAAAGAACGGGTAGAGGCAGCACGGCATATGCTGATCTATTCGGATTTTACATTGGCCGTCATCAGCGAATATCTGAACTTCTCTACCCAGAGTTATTTTATCAAGATTTTTAAGAAGCATACCGGAATGACTCCGGCGCAGTATCGGAGATATTATCGGGAGGAGGAAAGTTGGTGAGAAAGGCTGGTCAGGCTGTAAATCTCGGCCTGACAGGATGCCGGATCACTGTCCGAAGTTTTTCCTCCGCCGCCCTCCGGGGATCGCTGAGATAGATCTCATGGTGGAATCTTGACTCCGACAGATCCAGTCCGTATCCATTTTCCGCCGCATATTCATCCATCCTCCGGATCGTCTCCGGCTCATGGTCATAGCTGCCGATATGCATGCACTGGACGCATACCCCGTCTCCGTAGGTAAAAAACTCCGCTTTCGAAAAATCTGTTTTCTTTTTTGCGGACGCTTCCTCCACGGCCCAGTCAAAATCTTCTTTTTTCACGAAATCCGGAAGCCGTATCATGGAAATCCATTGAAAATCTTCTTTGCGGGAATAGTCGATCCCGTCTGTGCCCTCCTGCCACCAGAGCCCTTCCAGCGGCGGCACCACATAGGAAAAGTATCCGTCGATCTGATGCGTTCCCTTATAACTCATTTTAATGGTAAACGCGATTCCATACAGCAGATTCATCGCAGCCTTATACTCCCCGTCCGGTTCATTGGGATTGCCCCTGCCCCGTACCGCTACATAGTTCATCTCCGGAATCTCAATGATCCCCGGCTTTTTGGGGGGAAGGTAAAATTCTTTATATTCTTTTTTGTAGTCAAACGGCATAGATCTTCCTCTCCTTTCGTTCTATGTTAGACAAAACGGCAGATTGTTCTAGCGCTCCGTACATCATTCAGATATTCGCTCACGCTTTCGTTTTTTTCTTCTTCGGCTTCGGCATGGGCAGCTCCCTGCATGTCTCTGTTACAAATTCTGCCAGAAATCCTTTGTCGTCCAGTTCTTCGATCAGGAAATGCGGCTTTGCCCCTTCATAAGGCGAACCGGTTTCCATCTCCGGCGCCAGGCGTTTCCCCGCCTCTGTCATTTTCACAAAAAACTGGTCGTCACAGATACAGCCAAAAAATTTCCCATCACAATATAATCCATATTCCCCAAACATTTTCCGATAACTGATCGTCCCCGCGTCGGAAAGCTGGTCCGCCGCATATTGTACAAATTCCAGACTGCTTGCCATTGTTCATCATCCTTTCTTAATACCATGCATATTATTGCGCATATCGTTTCCGCATAGCTTCGATCATCTCCCGAAGCTCCTTCCGGATATTCTCCGGTTCCAGCAATTCCACCCGGTCACCGAAGGTCAGAAGCCAGCTGATCAGATTGTCCTGATCCGTGTAATCCGCATGGAACAGCAGTTTTCCGTCCTCCTGCTCTTCGAAGCAGTCCAGACCGAATTCCTCCACCAGCCGCCATTTGCACTCCGGCTCAAAGACCGCTTTTACCCGGATGCCGCCCGGAAAGATCCGTTCATTTTTCAGATCCGGCAGAGGCACCTTCCGTGGCTCAAAGCCTGCTCCGGACAGCCTCAACTCCGCCATGCGGTTCAGCTTGAACAGCCGGAAATCCCGGCACGAGGTACACCATCCCCAGACGTACCAGCTGGACCAGCGGAAGATCAGATAATAACTTTCGATCCGCCTTCTCCCCTCTTTCTTCGGTGAAAAATAGAGAAATTCCAGTTCCTGCCTGCCGTCGATCGCCGCCCGGATGATCTCGATCTTGGGCGCCAGATCCGCCT
>ERZ808051.1000-NODE-1000-length-22592-cov-8.511925_pt1 | contig 22592 bp, 24 predicted proteins | sample MGYA00380199_ERZ808051 | MGnify/ENA primary metagenome ERZ808051 (study PRJEB31490, sample SAMN06133391) | mouse gut metagenome | isolation source: J11 | host: mice | place: China: Chengdu | collected 2015-05 ...
TCCGTGATAAGGGCTTCCAGCTGCCCGTAGTCCATCTCGTAGGAGCCCGGGGCGGTGTCCGCCAGCACCAGCCTCGCCCCCACGTGTACCGCGGGGCTTGCGGAGGCCGTGTACGTGTAGGCGCTGGTGATGACCTCGTCGCCGGGCCCGATGCCCAGCAGCCGCAGGGCCATCTCCAGACATGCGGTGGCCGAGTTCAGGCACACGGCCCCGGCGCAGCCGCAGGCGGAGGCCACCTTCCCCTCCAGCTCCTTCGTTCTTGCGCCCGTGGTGATCCAGCCGCTGCGCATGGCGTCCGCCACCGCGGAGACCTCCGCCTCGGTGATGTCCGGCGGGGAAAACGGTATGTTCCTCATTTCCATTACCTCCACTGAACGTCCGGGCCGTACACGGGCCATGGACCACGTGGTGAGAGGGGACGGCAGCCCTCCATGGCCCCTGCCTTCCCAATTTTCGCCGCCCGAAAGGCCCCCTGCGCCCGGGGCCGGGCGCAGGGGGCCTCCGGAGGGTCCGGGGAGGGCGGGGATTCGTATATTTCGGCAGGGTTTCGTATGGAATTCGTAGTAAGGGGGGAGAGGAGTGCAGAGAAATCATTGATGTTATATGTAGGATGTTGGAAATGATAAATGAAAATGCGGCAGGAAGAATGTGGTGTGAAGATACAGAATCGGCGATTTAGCCGAAGCCAAATCGCCGATTTCTGATTTCCCTTTTATTGACAAAAGCGTCAATGCCGATAGCATATGTCGCATAAGTAGAATGTCTACTGCCATGTTTTCATTATAGAACATTTTCCGGAATATTGCAAGTACTTTATTATTTTTTTTTAATAATTTTTGCCCTTTTGTGGGAGCGTATTTTGAAATATGGAAACATAGTGAGAAAGAATATAAAAGCAGCAGAATATAAAAGAAACAGAAAAAATGATTTTGGGTATTCTCATTTTCTCCATATTAGTATATGATAAGAGTAGTGTTTTGCGGATTTAGGATATGGATTCTTCCGGCCGAATAGGCGTCCGGCATTAAGAGAAGGAAAGAAAGGAGGTTCTGGACATGCCGGGCAGAGGAGGGTCTGCTTGGTTGCCGAGGAAGCATTGGAGAGTGTGCGAATAAGAACACAAATTACTTTGGAGAAAGGACGTAGGAGATACATGAAGATGAAAATTCATATGAAGGATGACGGCTTTGATTTTGAAGCAAACAAATCATCAGTTCTGACCGAGATGAAGGAAGGGTATTCTGAGCTGAGAGAAGCTTCCCTTGAGGAGCTTGAGAAAATGGTTCAGAACGATAGAAAGTGGGAGAACATATTTCTTGACAAACTGTTCGGGCGTATAGTGGAGTATGATCCGGATGCCTGCATTGAACAAGAATAAATTGATAGATATTAGAAAGTTTTTTTCGTGGTAGCCAAGACTGTCGCAGAAACGCAGAAAGTAAGGCAACGATGATGATCGTGGCAGATCGAAGGGGAATTGGAATGAAAAGGGATATATGGAACCGGCGATTTGGCTGTGGCCGAACCGCCGGTTTTTGCGTTGCTTCTTATTTTATAGGCAATGAGCAGGAACCTATGGATTTTTTATTTATCTTTTTCCAATTATGTGCTACAATGAGAAAACAAAAATATTTTACGAAATGAATGGAAAAATAGATTCATCAATTAATAAGAGGGAGGAATCCTATGTTTACAAACAAGACGCTTTTGATAACTGGCGGCACTGGCTCCTTCGGCAATGCCGTGCTGAATCGTTTTCTGACTACGGATATTGCTGAGATACGTATTTTTTCCAGAGATGAGCTGAAGCAGGATGATATGCGGCATTTTTATCAGAGGGAATATCCTGAGTACAGCAGCAAGCTTAAATTCTACATCGGTGATGTGCGGGATCCCCAGAGTATCAGTAAGGCCATGCACGGCGTAGATCTCATTTTCCATGCGGCAGCCTTAAAGCAGGTGCCCTCCTGCGAGTTCTTTCCCATTGAGGCCGTGAAGACCAATGTGCTGGGGACGGAAAATGTGCTGCAGTGCGCCGTGGAGGCAGGGGTGAAGAAGGTGATCTGTCTGTCCACGGACAAGGCGGCATACCCGGTCAATGCCATGGGAGCTTCCAAGGCCATGATGGAGAAGGTTATCATAGCCAAGGCCCGCACCGTGCCTGCAGATGAGACAAGTATCTGCTGTACCAGATATGGCAATGTGCTCTGTTCCAGAGGCTCGGTGGTTCCGCTGTTTATCAGCCAGATCAAGGAGGGCAAGCCCCTGACCCTGACGGAGCCGTCCATGACTAGATTCGTTATGAGTCTGGAAGAGGCGGTAGAGCTGGTGGTCTACGCATTTCAGAATGCCGAGAGCGGGGATATCATGGTGCAGAAGGCGCCGGCATGTACCATTGGAGTGCTGGCTCAGGCAGTGAAAGAGCTGTTCCATGACGAAAACGAGACCAAGGTGATCGGCATACGCCACGGCGAGAAGATGTACGAGACTCTGCTGACCAACGAGGAGTGCGCCCACGCCGTGGATATGGGAAATTTTTACCGTGTTCCGGCGGACAAGCGCGATCTGAATTACGACAAGTATTTCATTCAGGGCAATCGGGAGAGGACGGAGCTGTCGGAATTCAACTCCAACAACACGGAGCTTATGGATGTGGAGCAGGTAAAGAAGAAATTGATGACATTGTCTTATATACAGGAAGAGATAGCTAAATGGGAGAATCGCTGATGAAGGTGCTGGTTACAGGAGCAGGCGGCTTTATTGGAAAAAATCTGGTGGCGGAGCTGGAGAGACGGGAAGGAGTCGTGGTTCTGCCGTTTGATGTGGACACGCCGGAGGAGATGTTGGAGGAGTACTGCGGCCAGTGCGGCTTCGTTTACAATCTGGCAGGGGTGAATCGCCCTGAGCACATGGAGGAGTTCATGGAAGGCAATTTCGGCTTTGCCACCGCATTGGTGGAGAGCCTGAAGCGTCATGGCAATAGCTGCCCGATCATGAATGCATCCTCCATTCAGGCCACATTGGACAATCCTTACGGAAGAAGCAAGAAGGCGGGAGAGGACATGATGTTCGCCTATGGGAGGGAGACGGGGGCGCAGGTATATATCTACCGCTTCCCCAATGTGTTCGGCAAATGGTGCAGGCCCAACTATAACAGCGCCGTGGCCACCTTCTGCCATAATATAGCCCATGGCCTGCCGATACAAGTGAATGACCGGAACAGAATCATGGAGCTGGTTTACATTGATGACGTGGTGGAGGAGCTGCTGGGGGCTTTAGAGGGCCATCCTCATATGAACCCGGAGGGATATTGCTATGTACCTATGGTTCACAAGGCCAGTTTGGGAGAGATCGTTAGCCTTCTGTACAGCTTCCGGGAGAGCAGGCAGAATCTGATGGTGCCGGACACCGCGGAGGGGAGCTTTGAGAAGAAGTTGTACAGCACTTATCTGAGCTATCTTCCGGAAGGAGAATTCTCCTATCCTCTGTTGATGCATGAGGATGAGCGGGGAAGCTTTACGGAGATTTTGAAGAGCCCGGATAGGGGACAGGTATCTGTCAATATATCAAAGCCGGGAATCAAAAAAGGAGATCATTGGCACCATACAAAGAATGAAAAGTTTGTAGTGGTAAGCGGAAAGGCCCTGATTCGCTTCCGCAGGCATGGGAGCAGTGAGATCATTGAATATCATGTGAGCGGGGAGAAGCTGGAAGTGGTGGACATTCCCACCGGATATACCCACAGCATCGTGAACGAGGGGGATACGGATCTGGTGACGCTGATGTGGTGTAATGAGTGCTTCAATCCCGGAAGGCCGGATACGGTTTCCGAGGCAGTGGAGTGATCCGCGCAGGGCAACCGAACCTGCAGCGCCCAAAAAACAACGCTTGAGAAGCTATGGAAAGGCAGCACCTATGGAGCGGGGCGTGTGCATCCTTGTAGGATGCGATATCAATCATAAGGAAAAGGTGGAAGAATGAGCAAGCTGAAGGTGATGACCGTGATCGGAACCAGACCTGAGATCATCAGGCTGTCCGAAGTAATCAAAAAGTGTGACAAATATTTTGATCAGATTCTGGTGCATACGGGACAGAACTATGACTATACCTTGAACCAGATTTTTTTTGAGGATCTGGGACTGAGACAGCCGGATCATTATCTGGAAGCAGTGGGAGAGGATTTGGGGGAAACCATAGGCAATATCATAGCCAAAAGCTATAAGCTGATGACACAGGTAAGGCCCGATGCCTTTTTGGTGTTGGGAGACACCAACTCCGCCCTTGCTGCGATCTCTGCGAAGCGGCTGAAGATTCCTATTTTTCATATGGAGGCGGGGAACCGCTGCTTTGACGAGAACCTTCCGGAGGAGACCAATCGGCGCATTGTGGATCATATCGCAGATGTGAATCTATGCTACAGTGAACATGCCAGAAGATATCTGAACGCGGAGGGGACTGCAAAGGAGAGGACCTATGTCACGGGCTCGCCCATGGCCGAGGTGCTTTCCGCCAATATGGAAAAGATCGAGGCCAGCGAAGTGCTGAAGACGCTGGGACTGGAAAAGGGAAGGTATATCCTGCTTTCCGCTCATAGGGAGGAAAACATCGATCAGGAGAAGAATTTCTTTGCTCTGATGGAGGCGGTCAACAGCATGGCGGAGACTTATCAGATGCCCATCATCTACAGCACTCACCCGAGAAGCAGGAAATTCATTGAGCAGAGAGGATTTCAGTTTCATCCTTTGGTGAGGAGTCTCCAGCCCTTTGGCTTTTCGGATTACAACCATCTCCAGATGAAGGCCTTCTGCGTGGTGTCCGACAGCGGAACCCTGCCGGAGGAGGCATCCTATTTCAGCTCTCAGGGACATCCCTTCCCTGCGGTATGCATCAGGACTTCCACAGAGCGGCCGGAGGCCATAGACAAGGGGAACTTCATTCTGGGAAGCATCACTGCCCAGCAGGTGCTTCAGGCTGTGGATATGGCAGTGAAGATGAATCAGGAGGGAGACTTGGGCGTAGATGTGCCCAACTATGTGGACGAAAATGTCAGCACCAAAGTGGTGAAGATTATTCAGAGCTATACCGGAATCGTGAATAAGATGGTGTGGAGGAAGGAAGGCTGAAGGAAACGGGGGGCATGTCATGAGGATACAGATGAAGGATGACGGCTTTGATTTTGAAGCCAATAAGGCGATGGTGCTGCAGGAGATGAAGGAGGAGTATTCCGAGCTGAGCGAGGTATCGCCGGAAGAGCTGAGGAAGATGGTTCGGAACGATGCGGGATGGATGAATATTTTTCTGGGCAAGCTGTTCGGGCGAGTGATCGAGTATGACCCGGAAGCTTGTCTGGTGCCGGAATGAGCGGCATGAGGAACGTAAAGAGAGAGGCTTTGAAGGAGCGCGTCTGCGGACAGACGGAACTTAAGGGGCGGCAGAGCATATCCGGTAAAAGATGGATGGAGAAGCCAAGGCAGTGTGCTTCGGCGAGGTGTGGCACGAAAGCAGAGCCGGCGGCCTGACGTAAGTCAGGTTGTCGGCTCTTTTTATATAGATATTTGTGCATGTTGGGCCTGCACCGCCTGCCGGACACATGGGGGGAATGGAACACTGTGTTAGCTTTGCCCGTCGCCCTTCAGCAGTATACGGCACCTCTTTTTATAGCAGGCTATGCCGTATTTGAGGATGTTCTCCACGCCGTTTCGGCGCAGCCCCTCCGCGTACCCCTTCCGATCGATCTGCTCCAGCGCCTCCAGACAAGCTTTCTCCAGATCCCCGTCCTCGGCGTATTTGACCTCGATCACAATGCCCATGGTCCCAGCCTCGTCCTCTGCCAGAATGTCGCTGTAGCCCTCCCCGGCCTCGGCGTTGGAGCTGAGGACCCAGTCCTCCCGGTGACTCAGCAGGCCCAGAAGAACTCCGTGGTAGAAGCTCTCCCTCCGTCCCTTCCTGCCCCCGGCATCCCGGACGCTGATGGTTCTGGCCAGATAGGCCCCGAACAGCTCCTCGGCTGTATGGGCGTCCCCTCTGGGGAAGGAGTCGCAGAAGGCGTCCAGCCGGGGCGTGTCCCTGCGGGCTTCCTCCTGAAACCAGTCCAGAATCTGTTCCGCAAAAATCTGACGGATCTCCTTGTTGGGGATGGCCAGCTGGAGGGCGCCGTCCTCCCTCTCCCCCCGCTGGGTAAGGTATCCGGTGGCGAAGAGGACGCTCCAAAGGTTGCCGATGTTCTTGTATAGGTCCCGGTAGGTCAGGTTCTGATTGACCGGTTTTGCTACGCTCTCCCCGTCCACCAGACGCTCGATCTCCCGTCGGGTGCTTCCTGTGGCCATGCTGATGAAACGCCGAATGATGTCGTTGCCGCTGGTGTTGATCCAGAAAGCCTGAGGCTTTGCCAAAGGGTCTGCCAGAAGAAGGCTGACATAGTTGATCACATCCCAGGGGCAGTAGATATCCGTGCTGCCGAAGCGGTAGCCATCGTACCATTCCCTGATGTCTTCTGATTTATATGCTAATCCGTAGTAATCAAGCATCTCCCGGATCTCTCCAGCTGTGAAGCCGAACCATTGGCTGAACCGGGGATCGGTGACGGAGAAGATATTCATATTGTTCAGCCCGGTAAAGATGCTTTCCTTCGTGATTCTCAGGCAGCCTGTCAGCACAGCCATGCGTAGGCTGGAGTTGGTCTTCAGGGCCTGACCGAACATGTTTCGGATCAATGAAATCATATCGTCATAGTATCCGGCCTGCTGGGCCTTGTCCAGAGGCACGTCGTACTCGTCGATAAGCAGTATGGTCTTCCGCCCATAGTGCTTATGAAGGCAGGCGCAGAGGGTGTACAAGCTGTTGGCCAGCACTTCCTCCGTCATGAGGAACCCGTGTCGCCCGCTGGTGTCCACGTTGATCAGCTGTCTATACTGCGCCCTCTCCCTTTCGGAAAGTCTGGGGCTCTCCGACAAGAACTGGAACCGAAGGGCCTCGTTGCCTATGGCGAAGCGAAGCATGCCCAGAGCCATGGCGTAGTCCGTGCCGCTGACACCCTTGAGGCTGACGGAGACCACGGGGAAGCTCCCCATGTATTTTTCGCAGTACTCCTTTTCCCTGCTTATGTTCAGGCCTTCAAAGAGTGGGGCATCGCAGCCGCATTCAAAGAAGCATTTCAGCATGTCCATGTTCAGGGATTTGCCGAACCTTCTGGGGCGGGTGAAGAGGTTCACCTCGCCCCAATTATCCAACAGTTCTTTGATTAAATTTGTTTTATCTACATAGTAAAAGTCTTCTTTCCGGAGCTTTTCAAAGTTCTCGATACCGATGGGCAGTTTTGCCTTATTTGCCATGAAATGCAACTCCTTCCGTTTTTTAATGCCTCTTCGGCAGGGCCGCCGTTACGAATATCCGATAAACGGCGAAGGCAGCTGTGTAAAAGCCCGCTGCGAAAGGCGGGAAATCTAGCAAAGGTAAGAAATCTAACAAAGGCAAGAATTCTAATGAGAGTAAACTCTTAACTGAAAGTAAGAAAACTAACATATATGTCCAGTCTATCATAAAAATGAGAAAAGAGGAATAATAATATCGGTTTATCTTTTAGGTATAGTATGCTACAATGAAGAAGATCCATATAAAAAGATTAATACCAAGTGAACGATAATCAAAAAAGGAATTAAGGATAGGGAAAGAAATAAAGGAGCGGACAGCGAAACGATGAAATATGATTATTTGATAGTGGGAGCAGGGCTCTTTGGGGCAGTGTTTGCCTGTGAGGCGAGGAAGCGGGGCAAAAGCTGCCTTGTGGTGGAGAAGAGGAACCATATTGCGGGGAATGTCTATTGTGAGGATATTCATGGAATCCAAGTACACAAGTACGGGGCGCATATTTTCCATACCTCTGACAAGGAAATATGGGAGTATGTCAATCAGTTTGCGGAATTCAATCATTATATCAATGCTCCCATTGCGCGCTATAAGGATGAGCTGTACAACCTGCCTTTCAATATGAATACCTTCAGCAGAATGTGGGGGATTGCGACGCCTAAGGAGGCGCAGGACATCATCGCAGGCCAGATTGCGGATCTGAATATATCGGAACCCAAGAATCTGGAGGAGCAGGCACTGTCTCTGGCGGGCCGGGATGTGTATGAAAAGTTGATCAAGGGCTATACGGAGAAGCAGTGGGGCCGGGAATGCAGGGATCTGCCGGCCTTTATAATCAGAAGGCTTCCGCTGCGGTTCACTTATGATAATAACTATTTTAACGATCGTTTTCAGGGAATTCCCATAGGCGGCTATACCAGACTTGTGGAGCGGCTGCTGGAGGGGGTAGAGGTGCGTTTAAGTACAGATTATCTGGAGCATAGGCAGGAGTTGGACGGGCTGGCGGACAGAGTTGTTTACACGGGTATGATAGACCGCTTTTATAATTATTCTCTGGGTGTGCTGGAATATCGGAGTGTGCGTTTTGAGACGGAAGAGCTGGAAGTGGAGAACTATCAGGGGAATGCAGTGGTGAATTACACTGATAAAGAGGTGCCCTATACCAGAATCATTGAACATAAGCATTTTGAGTTTGGGAAGCAGCCCACCACCGTTATATCCCGGGAATATTCCAGCGAATGGAAAAAGGGGGACGAGCCATATTATCCCATAAATGACGAAAAGAATAACGGACTTTATGAGAGATACAGACAACTGGCAAAGAAGGAGGAACGGATCATCTTTGGCGGGCGTCTGGGCGGCTATCGATATTATGATATGGACAAGGTGATCGCAGAAGCCCTTAAGGTGTGCGAAAAAGAGCTGTGAGGTGAAGAACCCATTAGTATATCGGCAAAAGGCTCGACATGGAAAGCATAAAGCATGGCAGAGAGCAGTTTAGTGCAGCAGGAGCGGAGACGGCGAGATTTGTAAGAATTTGTCGATGATATTTTCTTTACAAATATTTGACGCTGTATTATCATTATAATTGAAAAGGGGAATTATAGAAGTGACAGTTGGTTTCGGCTGACTGTCACTTCTATTTTTTCTAAAAATCCATGCAAATATTATATTATTTTATTCTATTATTTTGTTTGCAAAAATTTTTGTTTTGTGGTAAGGTAAAAGGGCAAGGTGCGCAATGGGCACTTTTGTGATGCTACAAAACGGCAGTAAAAAAGCGCATATAGGAGGTGACTGCATTGAAAGAAAGCTATAGGATAACGAAAGCCGAGCGCGAGGTAATGGAAGTGATCTGGGAGGCTGCAGAGCCGGTCAGGACAAAAACTCTTTTGGACAAGATGAAGGAGAGAGGAAGGGACTGGAAGAGGCAGACTCTGAACACTTTGCTTTTCCGTCTGGAGGAGAAGGGCATTGTAAGCCGTCGGCGTGCGTATGTCGAGGGAGCTCTGAGCGAGGATGAATTGCTTCAGAAGCAGACGCAGGAGATACTCGATGACTTTTATGGCGGAAAGCTTGAAAATTTCTGTGCCGCTTTGGTTGGGAATCAGGCCATCAAGGACGATGATGTGGACAAGCTATACACTCTGATCGATGAATGGAGGACTAAGTAAGAGAGGTATTTTGCATTATGAAGTACCTATTTCTAATGACGGCAGCTGGCAGCGTTCTGTTCATTTGCTATTGGGTCTGGAGCAAGGTGTTCGCGCCTTGCCTGACCCATAGTGTGAGATACAAAGCTCTGGTTCTCGTAGTGCTGGTCTTTTTGATCCCTTGGGTATGGCTTAAGGGCATCTATAGTTATGTGGTCAGGTGGTTTTTGCAGGTGAGGGTGCCGGTGGTCAACGGGCACCCGGTAGCCATTGCGGACATCGTAACGGCAGGGGAGGCCTATAAGACGCCGGATTATCGGTGGGAGCTGGTGGTTCTGGGAATATGGCTGATTGGAGCATTGGGATTTGTGCTATACAAGGCAGCCACTTATTTCCACAGTAAGCGCAGGCTTCTTTCGGTATCAAGAAAATGCGATGATCCTGATCTGAATGAAATTGTGGAACGGCTGCGCAAAGAGCTGCATTATAAGGGCAGGTTTGAGGTCTATTTGACGCCGGGCAGGAATACAACATTTACGCTGGGTGCCATGAGGCCGGTGGTGTTTCTTCAAGAAGAATATTTAGAAGGTCAACTGTACTATATCATGAAGCACGAGATGACACATATGGTCAGGAAGGATTTGCTGCTGAAGCTATTGCTGGAATGTGTATGCTGCCTTCACTGGTTTAATGTGCTTGTCTATTTTCTGAATGACCAATTTGACAATGCATGCGAGGCATCATGTGACGAAAGGGTGCTGGCAGGATGTACAGAAGATGAACGTAGGGCATATTCCAAGCTATTGGTGGACAATCTGAAGAGGCTGAAGGAGCAGATCGCTGCTCCAAGGAAGAGGATTCCCTTTGAGAATGGATTGGGTGATGCCTATGAAAAGACAAAAGAAAGGGTGAATTTGATCATGAAAGCGAAGGAAGTGGGGAATTGGAGGAAGGGGCTTGCCGCAGGCATGTTTGCCGTGCTGCTGGTTGCCAACTCTTTTACTGCTCTGGCATATCCGAATGTGTATCGTGTGGAAGATGAAAAGGCGGATGTTGCAGAGGACACGATTGACGGGAATGCATTCTGGGCCGGTGAATTTCTTGGAGACGGCTATAATAATCCCGTAGTAGGGGTTGTTTACGACGATGAATTTATTGACATGGAAGGTAATGTATCTCCGGTTAGCTCATATAATCCATATGTATTCTGTATAAAGCATGATATTGTTTCAGGCTATTATCAGACGCATCGGAAGAATGATGAGGGAGGCTGCACAGTAAAAACTTTTGAAAGCACAAAGTGCTTGAATTGCAATACTATTTGGATTGGGGATTTATATGCAACATTGACATACGTCAAGTGCCCTCATTAAAATAAATGATACATATCTTCATATAGTTTGGATGATGTTTTAATCAGGCAAATGGCCATGTGACAGAAGGCCCGCACAAAGAGTAACACTTTGTGCGGGCCTTTGTGTGCGGGTTATTGTGCCTCGAAGATGCAAAAGGGGGCTCTTCCCGAAAGAGGGTCACGATATATCCAGATCAGGAGGAACATCCAGTTCATTGGGGACATATTTTCCGTTTTTCTTCCGCTGCCTGACACATTCTGTCAATAGATATTCGATCTGGCCGTTTACTGAGCGGAAATCATCTTCCGCCCAAGAGGCGATGGCATCGTACAGCTTGGGAGAGAGCCTCAAAGGTATCTGTTTCTTGTTGTCCGCCATATCAATACAAACTCCCTGAATTCACAATTGGCTGGGCATCGCGGTTTCCGCACAGCACCACGAGCAGGTTGGAGACCATGGCGGCCTTCCGCTCCTCATCCAGATGCACCACATCGTTTTCATTCAGACGCTCCAGAGCCATTTCGACCATGCCTACTGCACCGTCTACAATCATTTTTCTGGCGTCAATGATTGCGGAAGCCTGCTGACGCTGAAGCATTGAGGCGGCGATTTCGGGGGCATAGGCGAGATATGTGATCCGGGCTTCTACGATTTCGATTCCGGCGTCGGTCACACGGGTCTGGATTTCCTCCCGTATCCGTGCGGCCACAACATCGCTGGAGCCCCGAAGGCTTCCCTCGTCGGCTATGCCGTCCCCGGTGGTGTCCACATTGGGGGCTACGTCATAGGGATAGATGCGCACTACATGGCGCAGGGCGCTGTCGCATTGAAGAGATAAGAATTCTTTGTAATTGTCCACATTGAAGACGGCCTTTGCGGTGTCGATGATCCGCCATGTGACAGCGATACCGATTTCAATGGGATTGCCCAGACAGTCGTTGATCTTCTGACGGCTGTTGTTGAGGGTCATGACCTTCAGGGACAGTTTTTTGTTGGGCATTTCGCTGGTTATGCTCATGCCCTGGCTGCCGGTCATGATTGCGGATAGGCCCCCTGACTCTGACACATCTCCGCTCTGGCTCAGGCGGGTCTTGGCGGCGGGATTCACGCCTACACAGAACGGATTTACAAAGTAAAAGCCGTTGCCTTTTAAAGTTCCGATATACTCTCCGAACAGTGTCAGCACCAAAGCCTCCTGCGGCTTTAGAACCTTGAGCCCGCAGAGCAGTATCCATGCCAGACTGACCACAGTGATGCTTCCTGCCAGACCTGCGATATTTGCGGCGCAGGCTCCCTGCTTTTCCATGCTGACTGCTGAAAAAATCAGCGCTGCGATGGCTGCCGCATACAGTAGTATCACGCCCAGAAGAACAGCCATGCCGTGTTTTTTACCGTTCAAGATTTTTTCGCTCATATAAATTTGCCTCCGTATTCATTTATCCTTTATGGGATTTATTTGATATCATTATGATATCATAGAGAATACAAAAACGCAATAGGTATTTTGAGTCTTTTACAAGTTGCAATTCTTCCTTTAAATGGTATAATGAAATTGCTGGGGACGAGAGAAAATCTCCCGAAGAGAACCGCAGAGAATGATAGACGATAGAAAGCGGAGGTTGCGAAGATGATCAAGGGATTCAAGATGAAGCTGTATCCGGGGCAGGAGGCCGAATATGAGAAGAGGCACAACGAGCTGTGGCCGGAGATGCAGGACATGATTCACGAGCATGGCGGGAAGAATTATACTATTTTTCTGGACAAGGAGACTCTGACTTTGTTCGGGTACATTGAGATCGAGGATGAAGAGCTGTGGGCGAAGGGCGCCGACACAGCCATCAACCGCAAGTGGTGGGACTTCATGGCGGATATCATGGAGACCAATCCTGACAACAGTCCGGTGAGCGTGAATCTGAAAAACGTATTTCATTTGGATTGAACCCAAAAACAAGGAAGGGGCTGTCTGCGCAGCCCTTTCTTTGTTTTTGAAATGAAGATAAGATATGGGGATCCTAAGGCGAAGAAGCCTTCAGGATATTTGTGGAATGTCGGTTCTGTTACGGGGCTTCTGCCTCAAGGGTTCACATCATTTCGGCTCTCGGTGCAGGTCAGGAAATCGCTGGCATTCTGCAGGGTGGTGACGGCAATGGCTTCCAGAGCCTCTCTGGTGAAGAAGCCCTGATGAGACGTGATCATCACATTGGGGAAGGACAGCAGTCTTGCGGTGGTGGAATGCTCCAGAATTTCGTCGGACCGGTCCTCAAAGACATTGGCGGTCTCTTCTTCGTATACATCCAGCCCCACGCCGGCAAATTTGTGCATACGGATGCCCTCTATCAAATCATTGGTTTTCACCAGAGCGCCCCGGGAAGTATTCACCAGAATGACGCCGTCCTTCATTTTCCGTATGGTTTCTATATTGATCATATGATATGTGGAGTCCATCAAGGGACAGTGAAGAGAAATGACATCACTGTCGGAAAGCAGCTGGTCCAACGAGACATAGGTGACGAAATCCTTCAGGTCTTCATTTTGATACACATCGTAGGCGATGACTTTCATTCCGAAGCCATGGCAGATGCGGCACATGGCGGCCCCAATCTTGCCGGTGCCGATGATTCCGGCGGTTTTCTGGTAGAAATTGAAGCCCATGAGACCGCTGAGGCTGAAATCATTTTCCCTTACTTTATTGTAGGCCTTGTGGAGACGGCGGTTGCTGGCCAGAGCAAGAGCCATGGCATGCTCGGCAACGGCTTCGGGAGAGTAGCCGGGCACACGCATGACACGCATGCCATATTTTTTTGCGGTATCCAGATCCACATTGTTGAAACCTGCACAGCGCATGAGGATCAGACTGACTTTCTTTGCGTGCAGGATGTCCAAGGTCGGCGTCCCTAGATCGGAGTTGACAAAAGCGCATACGGCATCGAATCCCTCCGCCAGAGCAGCCGTTCTGGAATCCAGATCAGACTTGGTATACTCGATGGCGATGTCGGGGAAAGCGCCGAGGGCGGATTGAAAGGATTCTCGGTCATAGTTTTTTGTATCATAAAACAATATTTTCATATCAATGCCTCCTTGCCCGGTTGACGGGCGTCCAGTGGATAGCTCATGGCGGCACAATTGATGGGATGTGTGGCCGCAGCTTTGTTTTTGGCTTAGTGTTGCTTTTTTTCATATTATCATGCATTGAGACGAAAAGAAAGCCAATTTGTATAAAAAGATTGATGAAGAGAGCTTGAAATGATATAATGGAATACGCAAGAAGACGTTATATTAATCAAAGGAAGAATGATAAAATGACATATTACTATTATGATAAGGTTTTGGTCAGCAATTGTAGGCTGAGAAGCCTGACAGACTATGCCGGAAAAATGACGAAGGATTCTGTAGTTCAGCTGTCCGCCCAAGTGGTGGAGCCCAATGCCGCTGTCTTGAAAGGTTGCGGGGAGATTGTTTTCACAGAAGATTTTTATCAAGTGACGGTTCCTGAAAAAGTCACCTATCAGATTCACAAAGACGGAAATCTGGTCAGGGCGTATGCGGCAGATCTTTTGTGGGTCGAGCAGACGATTTTGGGCATACCGGCATCTATTTTGGCGCTGCTCAAAGGGAAGGTTCTGCTGAATGGGTCGCTTCTGCACGCCGGTCGGTGGGCATATGCGGTGATAGGGGAGAGGGAAAGCCGGATTGACGATATGTATTTGCGCTGTGGGATTCCCGGAAGAGCGGTGATGGTACGGCAGCAAGAGGAACAGTTCGTGGGAACGGCCCATTCCGATTCCGCCTACTTGGATTGCGCGGTTGAAGCCTTGGGGCTGCTGGGTATTTTTGTTCTTCAGAGCAATGAGGCAAAGGCCGCCATCGAGCCCATGTGCCTGCCGGAGCTGAAAAAAGATTCCTTGTTGGAGAGCGTAGTGGGCTATGAGGTGTTTTCTCAGGAGCTGATGCAGCTGGCCGATGAAAGCAGCATAATAGATCAGATCAGCCGTAAACTGTATATGGCCTTTATGCGGGCGTTATGATTCATGGAAGGCGGCATATGGCCTTTACGCATGTATTATAATCGGAATAGCGTCCGAAGGCGAAAGGACATCAGAAAAGGGGGGAGGATGCCGGAAGGCGAAAGGGGACCAGAAAAGGGGGAAGGACATCAGAAGAGGGGGGAGGATGTCGGAAGGTGAAAGGACATCAGAAGAGGGGGAGGATGTCGGAAGGCAGAAGGCCATCAAAAAGCGAAACACCTTTTGGCCCCCTGCTGCGAGCTTATATGGTTTCGTCGGCAAAGGAGACATAACGGGAGAGAGCGTATTGATCATTTTCAATCAATACGCTCTCTCAAACTTCCTGATCCAATGGACTATACCTCTCTTTCTGTAGAATTGTTTTCTTCCATTTCGAATCTTGTGCCTCCACTTTTGTGACTTTCCCGGATGCAGTGCTGCGAGTTGCATTGATTTTGCTACTGATATACTTTTTTGTAGCGATAAATTTTTGTTTACTCTTTTGCTATTCGCTTTTCGTTTGTGGGTTGGCACAAATCATGTACTACAATTCCGTATGTGGATGTACTTTATGGAAGATGTCTTGCTCCTTTCTTTATTGTGCTTTTAGTATATAACACATCCATATATTTGTCAATACATTTTTTGAATATTTTTATATTTTTCAATAATTTGCAGGATAAATATAAGTTATCAATAAATATATGCTCTGGAGCATAATATGTTCTATGATTGTCCGAGAGGCAATTATGATCTGTGGGATAAAGGCAAATATAAAAAGTATATTGATGAAGTGTAAGAAGGTATAAAAGGTAAAAAGACATAAGAATTGCGCAAATAATAAGAAAATAAAAAGGAAATAAGCATTGTTTTTAAAAAATAGTAGAATAATCTGCTCACCACGCCGCAGAAAATGAATACCAGAAACGCCGCAAAGCCGCATAAACACTATGTTTTTGCGGCTTTGCCCGTTCCTGTGGCTGCGGTACAAAAATCTGTTTTGACGCCCATTTGACGCCCTAACTCGACGGACAGATATAAGCCGCCATAAGAAGCAGTAAAAAGATATGCCCGTCAAAGCTCTAAATCAGTGCTTTTTTTCTTTGCCTTGCCCTTTGCTTTTTTTGGCTCGGCTTCCTTTGCTTTCGGCGGGTCTGCTTTCCCTACTGCGCTATGGTATGCGTCAAGGACTTCTTTCTTCCGTTCAAGCCGCACGTCCACGTAACGCGCTGTGACTGCTTCAAAGTTCATAGACAGCCCAAGCGATACGCCGATACCCGCAAGCGTGTGTCCCAAGACTTCGCCCACTGTGTAGAAGTCGCCCGTCAGTTGGTGCATATTCGTAGCCGCCGTATGCCTTAAATCATGGAAACGGATATGCGGCATTTCCAAATCTTCAAGCAGCTTTCCAAACTGTGAAGATACCCACGACGCGGCAATCGGCGCACCGTCGGCTTTCGCCACAACAAGGTCATTGTCATAGTAAGGCTTCCCGTCCTTTGCCGCCTGTTCTTTCTGCGCTTCTTGCATGGCAAGCTGTTTGAGGAAGAAAGGACGGGCAAGCTCTGTGATAGGCAGCTTTCGCCCGTTGGATTTCGGCGGTGCCATTTCCTCAATGACTTTTGTTTTCGGCGGTACCTTAAAGGGTAGCTGCTCGGTAACGTCAAAGGTATTGTTTTCCAAATCCACATTGCGCCAACGCAGCCCCAAAATTTCAGAACGGCGCATACCATAAAGCCCGCCAAGAATAACGGGCATTTCCCAAACTGTCCCCTCCACCCGCTGCATGAGCAGCTTGACTTGTTCCGGCGTGTAGGGGTCGGGTGTCTTATCGCCTTTTCCAAACTTCGTAAGGGTATCTTTTGCCGCGTTGGTTTCAATATAGCGATATTTCCGGGCATGGCTCAACGCCACGCTTAACACGCGCTTTGCCCCGGCTGCGGTGGACGGTTTCAAGCCCTTGTCAATAATCTGCTGAAACATCTTGTCTACCATAGCCGGGGTAAGCTGATTAAGGGCAACGCCGCCAATGTATGGATTGATATAGTTTGCAATGGTCTTTTTGTACCCGTCGTAGGTAGAGGGGCGCAAGTTCACTCTTGCATAGCTTTCCACCCAATCATTGAGATAGGCAGCGACAGTCTGCTTGCGCTGTGAAGTAATGGAAGCAATCTGCCCCGGATTTTGGAGCTTCGTTTTCATTTCTGCTTCATGCTGCGCCGCTTCGCGTTTGGTCGCAAACCCTCGTTTGGTATAGGATTTTTTCGTCCCGTCGGGGGCGGTGTACTTTATATCAACGTCGTAAACTGTACCCGGTCGCCCGGTCAGTACACCGTTACTGTCGCGTTTGTTTTTCGCTTGTCTTGTTCTGATTGCCATAGCTTAACCCCCTTGCGTTGCGGGGGGCTTTGCCGCTTTCTTTGCTCTGTGGTACCAATCCCAAATAGCAGCGTCGGCAATCAAGCGGCGGTTTCCATTTTGGATATATTCAAGCTCGCCGCTATCCATAAGCTCGCGCAGCTTGTTTTCGCCAATGCCGCTAACCTTGCTCATTTGCTCTACTGTTTTCAGCATAGGCAGCAAAGGGGCAGCATAGCTTGTAGTTTCCTTTTTTGCCATAGAGATTACCCCCTTTCGTAAAAATGGCAAAAGGTTTGTTTACGAAAAATGGGTTTTCATCAGACGGTCGATTCGCTTCTCAACCTCACGGGAATTGCACCCCTGCGCGGTTCTCGCGCAACCCTACCCATTGCCTGCGACGCTTTTAACGCTCGGACTGTGGCTATAAGGGAGTATCATTATGTATTTTGCGCGTTATCGCCGACAGGCTGCTAACCCTGTTTTCCGGCGTCGGTGTTGGTCGCTCGGCAATCCGGGGCGGGAAAGCCCCGCCGGGATTGCGTCATGGCGCACCCGCCGCATGGCTCGGCGCAAAAGGAACGTATCTGATTTACCCTATACTGCGCCGCCGTTATCTTGCGCCGCTTTCTTTGTCAAGGTGCTTTAGCCGCGCAAAGTGGAAAGGGGAAACACTTTGCAAATACGGCTTTAGTCCTTATAGATTTTGAAACTAAGGACAGCCTGCATGAGCTTTGCTTGCAGCCGTTCGCGCAAGTCCTCGTCTATGCCGTAATAGGTATTGCCGTTCTCGTCACGGATTTTCCGCATAGACAGGTGGGCTATGTAGCTTTGGTAGTGCTGCATTACAATTTTCATGGCGTCGGGGTCGCCCTTTGTCGCGGCTAAAATGACCGGGTAGGGTAATAAGCCGCGCTCATTGTCATTACAATTCGTTCCATTCATCAGCGCGTTCCTCCAAATATCGTTTTAGCAGTTCAAAAGAGCTTGTCCGTCTATACTGTACTGTGCTGCGGGATACTTTCATAAGCTCCGCGATTTCAGCGTCGGTCATGCTGAAAAAGTAATACAGTAAAACGGCTTGCCGCTTTTCTTCCGGCAGGGAGTGCATTGCTTCGGCAAGCAGCTTCGCCGTAATCTTCAAACCGCCTGCACAAAAAGCGTCCTCGTCCTCATTGACAAAATATCTGTCAACGGTATAAAGCTGCTTTTCCTCATGCGGGGCAAGGTCTGAAAAGTTGACTTCGTGCTTTCGCCGACTTTTGCTTTCCCGGCAGGCGTCAATCAGTTCGTTGCGTAACGTGCGTTTGCAGTACGCATTAAACTCACATCTTGTCTGCCATTCCAACCGATTAGGGTAATCCATGTTCTCACCCCCTTTCGTCCCGGGGGCGGGTTATTTATCCCCTTTCGGCTGCCTTCCACGGACGCACCGCAGATTTGCCAAACGGAATAGAAAAGTTTTTCAAAAAAGTTTTGAAAAACGCAAAATGCGCCCGTCTGCAAGTCGCAGACAGGCGCAAAGGAAATGTACGCAGTATTTAGATGTATTGACAGTTCATACTCATAACCGGAATATCCCGCTGGCGGGTAATGGCTTTTTTTGACCGCAACGTATTAGGCGGGTTAGAGTGAATGAAAAAGGACATGACGATACCTCCTCGATACCGCCGTATCCTTAAAAAAGGGCGACTTTAATACACCCCCCGCAATCCATTTTTTGAAAAAGGAAAACGGCGGTTGAAAATATTTATTTAACCACCGCTTTCATCAGCGGTTGCGTCCGCTTAAGTGCGCTTAATTATTTGTTTTTCAATTTTTAAGAAAAACTCTTTCGTTGTAAGACTTATAATTGAAAGAATTATTCCCGTGGGAATTAGAACAAGATAAACAGCACTTGAAAAGCCGTCAAACAAAATGCCAAAAATAATTTGTCCTAATGGTTGAGCGCATAATGAAAAGGTTGCTGTATATGCCATTACTTTGCCTGTCATATTATCCGGCGTTAATTGCTGAATAATAGAGAGAGCAAAAACAGAAAACACACAAGCAGAAATCTGTATAATAGCAAATGACAGAAGTAATATTGCATAGTTAATCTGTATGTTTTGAACGAATAAGAATATTATTCCGCATGGCAATAAAGGAATCGCAATTATCAGTAAGGTTAAATATAGTTTTCTTATTTTGAATTTTTCAACTATTAACCCGGCTATAATGCTACCAAGAATACCCGTAAATCCGAGCATACTTTCCATTGCTCCATAGTAATTCGCATTTAAGCCAAGAACAGTTCGCACTATGTAAGGCAATCCAACTAATGCAACTCCTTGAACAAAAAAAGAAATAACAGCAGTTAAAATTAAAGTTTTGAAAATAGCAGGTCTTTCTCTACATATAAATCTTGTGCTATCAATCAAATCCCCCTTAACAATTTGAAAAATACCACAAGACGATTTTTCGGGTTTGTAATCAAGTTTAATAAAGCACTCTAAAAAGGCTGTTAGCAGGAAGCAAAATACTCCTGCAAACATTACTGGCTTTAGACCAAAAGTGGTATAAAGCAAACTGCCAATGAAAGGTGCAATAAAAGTCGAAATTGCGTTTATTTGGTTGACTATTGCATTTCCTCTAACAATGTTGTTGCCTTTTTGCATTTGTGGTACACACGCTTGAACCGTTGGAGTTTCAAATGCACCCAAGATAGATTGTATAATAAGTGTTATACAAATTATTACGAGGTTGTTAGCACGATTAATCATCATAGCAGATATGAGGATTGTTATTCCAGTTGCAAAGTCCAATATCACCATAATATTTCGTTTATTAGCGCGGTCAGCAATTACACCGCCTAAAGGGGATAATAAAATGGTCGGGAGCATTGCAACGGCTAAAAAACTCGCAAAAATTGTTGCAGAACCCGTTATTTCTAACACATACATCGACAGAGCAAAGTCCAAAATGCAGTTACCAAATAAAGAACTGGCTTGACCTGCTATAAGTAAAGAAAAGTTTTTGTGAAATAATTTGTTATCCATACTTCCTCCATGATAATCTAATTTGTTTGATGAACTTCTAATACGCAGCCAAAAATAAAAAGCACTATTAGAAGTACATAAAACAATATATCACAAAATTTGATGGATGTCAAATAGATTAAGGGGCAAGGTTAGCGTCCTTGCCCCTATAATTTACAAGAGGAATATTGTTGAAATCTGTTTAATTAGGTCGGTTAATGTTTCCTTTGAAAGCGTATAATATATTCGTCCTTCTTTTTTCTCAATATCAACTAACTTATTCGACAACAGTACGTTCATGTGATGTGATACGGTAGCGGCTGTTAAATCTAATTCTTCTGCCAATTCAAGATTATATTTTGGAGCGATTAGAAGCGAGTGCAAAATATCGAATTTACTTTTATCACTCAACGCCTTAAGTATGGGGAGAATGTCCTTTTGCGTGTTTTTAGATTTGTCAATCAATTTATATATATCTTTTGCAAACAGTCCTATATAGGCCGTGTCACTATTGATAAGTTCAATCGCTGGATAAATCAGCGTAGGCGTTATTGGTACATTTTCAACAATTCTTTTGCTTAAATAATTACCACTTGAAAATTCTGAAAGCAATTTATTCAAAGATTTTTGAACTGTGGTAATCGCTTGATTATATGCTGGAATATTTTGCTTAATAAGGCTATTAAGGAATGATATTTTTTTCTTCGGCTCTTGCAATAATAACATTAACTTCCAACATACATTTGAGGAATATCGTGTGCTTTGCAGTAATGCAATTAGTTGTTCAGTAGGGAGAATACTTGTTGACTTCTTATCCTCTGATAATTCATTTGTAAACGCTAAAACAATAGTATCTTCTGTTACATCTTGCAAATCGTTTTCAAACCATTCCAAATGGTTTGCACATACAATTTGAAATAAATAAAGGAACTCTGGTTCTTCATCACCAAAGAAAAAATCAAAGTCACCTCCGGGCACGAATGACATATTTTTTTTGAACGCATTAACATATTTTTTCTGCAATGCCCCAAACTTATTGATAAATGCTGTACTATCAATACCATGTTCCAAAGCCGCGTGTTTCCAACTGTCATTAGTCATTAAATCAAAATGGTTGCAACTATATAATAGCCCTATTATTTCAAAATATCGGTTTAATTCGTTATACACCATATACAAGCCTCCCATTTGTAACTCCAGAGTTTACAAAAAATTAGACAATCTTCAAAGAGCGTAGATGATTATATTATATCCGCTTTTGAACGATTAGACAAGAGGAATGAAAATAAGATTTGTTACAAAATTTTTCTTCTCCCGTCAACGGGTTTTTTCGCGTCTTTGGGTATCAACCAAACACGGCTGAACTTTACTGCGCCGGGTATGCGATTACCTTCGCAAAGTTTCTGCAACCGCCTTTCGGAAATGCCCCATTTTGCCGCTGCTTCTGCACAAGATATATATTCCATACAAGCACCCGTCCTTTCTGCTCAAAACCTACCATGATATATTATATACGGTCGGACGAATAATAGCAATAGACGGAGTGTGAACAATAAGGAATTATTTAAGCTAATTATGGGAACTATATAGACATATCCAAAAGGAAAGGTGAACAGTAAAATGTAATAGGGTGAATGAAAATGGCAAAAAGACCTGTACCGTTATATGATTTTAAGGCTTTCGGGGCAGCCATAAAAGCCGCGAGAAAAGAATATGGCGAGAGCCGAAAAAAGGTAAGCGACGAGTTATATATCTCCCCGCGTTATCTTGCGAATATCGAGAACAAAGGACAGCAGCCGAGCCTACAAGTTTTCTATGACCTCGTTACTCGTTATCACATTTCGGTAGACCAGTTTTTCTTTCCGAATGATAACGCCGAGAAGTCCACGCAGCGGCGGCAGCTTGATACCCTGCTTGACAGCATGAGCGACAACGGCTTGCGTATCGTTGCTGCTACGGCAAAGGAGATAACGGAAGTCGAAAAAGAGAATGACTAAAACTGAATAGGCACTAAGAACGCTATGGAAACGCTGTGTTTCTATGGCGTTTTTCTTTTCCTGCGGGTGTGTTTGGCAAAATCCCGTCTTTATCGTGGAAGAAAGCGAAAAGATGAATAGCAAGCATAGGAAGCGGGTACCCACTTCCGTATTTTCCCCTCCCGCGCTGCGGCGCGTCGGTTGAAAATGGCTTGTTGGGAAGTGTCCCAAACCCTCGGAATGGAAAGGAAAGGAGCGAAGCAATGGACGGACGGAAAAGGACGGTACAAATCAAATTCAGAGTGACGGAAGCGGAACGGGATTTAATACTGGAAAAAATGAAGCTCGTACCCACCCGGAACAT
>ERZ808051.1001-NODE-1001-length-22587-cov-14.879476_pt1 | contig 22587 bp, 23 predicted proteins | sample MGYA00380199_ERZ808051 | MGnify/ENA primary metagenome ERZ808051 (study PRJEB31490, sample SAMN06133391) | mouse gut metagenome | isolation source: J11 | host: mice | place: China: Chengdu | collected 2015-05 ...
AATAGGTTTGATGTATTTTCCCGAGTTTGATTTTTATAATATGGGGTAAGGATGCTCTGGAAATGTATGATAATAGGGAGTGAAAGTGGGGAAAGTATTTGGAACAGACCGGACAAGATAGATGAACTGGCAGAAATTTGGGAGGATTCACTAGAATATAAAGATGAGAAAACAGATGTCGGAAATTCATAAGAAGTACTTAATAGCTTCCATTATCTTGATAAGTATGGGTATTGCAATGACAAGCTTGATGTGTGCTGATTTCAGCGGGCGTGACCTAATGCAGAAATATGATGTGTACCAGTCAGGGAATTATGTGGTAGTGGAATATAAGGAAGATCCAAAGTTGTTTTATTTTAATGAACGGATATATTATTCTGGTTTTATCAAGGACGCATATCTGTGCACTAAAGAAGGTAAAAAAGCTAAATGCGAAGAGGAGGCTTTCCTGTATGTAGACCTGGGTGTATTAGGGGGATGGTGGGCAGATCCGTTTCACAATCTTGGGCAGGATATGAAAGTATCTAATGAGTGTATACCAGATGGGTTGGTAAATGAATTTGTAAAGCATGTTCATCTCAATGTAGGAACTCCTGTTGCGCAGTTGATCAATGAGGTGGAGATATACAGACTGGGGGAAGATGATATAGATCGGATCGCACCGGAAGTGGTTTCCGAAGTATATGATGAAGAGGCAGTCGGACAATGGTACTATGAGGTTGATTTTGACAATGATAACAAGATGGATATCGTTGCATATAATCGATTAGGGCTGGGAGACAGTGGATTTACAGAGACGTATTTTTACCGACAGTTGTCAGAAGGCCAGTATATCAGGACATACCAACTAAATAGTTCGGGTAGGGCTACAGGCTTTGTACGGTACGAAGGAAAAACCTATTTTATGGAAATATGTTGTGCCCTGGATAACGATGCATGGGAATATGATTATGACTATTGTCAGCTATATTATTTTCATGATGGATATCCGCAGGAGACTGTGCGGCTCACCCCGGAAAATGATCAGATTAATATTGCAGTCAGGAAACGGTTTGTCAATGATTTTATCAATATATCGGAAGGAAACCGCTAAAAAGTATCAGTACGACGGAGTTTTTAATTATGAATAGAAAATTGATCATACACGTGATGAAAATGCTGACACTTTTGGTGATCGTATCATGTATTTTCATGCCACCATATTCACATTTAATGACAGTGAATGACGATGCTCAATCCCGTCCGTCTGGAGGAGGGCGGTGCGGGGGCGATGAGCAGCCAGTTCCAGGAGGCGCTGCGAAACGTCAACCCGTCCATCCGCATCAATGAGGGTGTGGACAATATGGCGACGGACAAAGGCAGTGAGATGAGCTGGTTTGGCTTTAAGGGCTATGCGCTTGACGGGCAGATCTACAACCGCATGTATATCATACGGCTGGCAAAGACCGCGCTGCACGGCATTTTCAACTGCTCGCCGAGGGTGAGGGATCAGTGGGAGGACATCGCGGACCAGTGTTTCCGGTCGGTGGAGGAAACGTGGGGCGGGATATAAGGGATACATATAGGTTGTGAATAGCTAAGTACTATGGATGAGATGGAGGAGCGGAATGGAGAAGAACTTATGGCTCATTCAGGGGAAAGAGAACCACAATTTGTAAAAGAGAATATCATAAAAGGATTTACTTATACGAAACAGGGTGGTATACGAATAGATGGGTTGGTGACACGAAGGAATAATGAAATTAATTTATTCTTGAAAGAGGATTATACATATTATGATTCGAAGGAAAAAGTGATATCTCAAGGAATAGATGAAATCAAATATCCGTGATATGCCTGCAGATTTAATAATATGGAATACTGTAATTTTGAGTGTTATTAAATTATTTTGAGGAGTGCCGAGATGAAAAAAATTGTAATAGCCGTTTTGAGTATTTTCAGTGCCTGCGTTATAGGATTAGGAATGAAAATATGTATCATGAAAAGTAATATTGACAGCGGCAGCAGGGAGCAGTATACAGAAGAAACGGATAACAAAATAAGTAACAGTGAAAGATACAATAATAAAGAAGTCAGTGCCATAATTGACGATTATGCAGAACGATATCATCATTCATTTACATTTGTATCGACAGAGACTGAGGAACAGTTATATGGGGTATGGCAGGCGAGAGGATATGCCGGTTATACACGCTCATCCAGATATCAATGGGACGGACTTTGGGGGGATGTTGTTATTTTTTGTGAAAGTGCGATGATTTTCGGAGGAACATCATATCTTAATCCTGTGTATGCCTGCTATGAATCTTGCGCAGAGGATATGGAAACAGACGCTTTTCTTGATTTGGAATGGGTGGACGGACGTTATGCAGGACTTGGCGGAATTGTAATATTGGCGATAGGAAGGGAAAAAAATGGGGAACAGGCTTTGGGGATGCCGTATCGTTTTATCCTAATGGACAAATACCTCATAATAGAGAGAGGGGGATCGTATTTTATGTTAGAAAAGGTGGGGATAATGGAACCATGTGACGAAGATGTGACCAGAAATATCTCGGAACAAACAGATCAAAAAATAAGTAATAGTGAAAGATATTATAATGAAGAAGTGAGATCTGTTATAAATTATTATGAGGTGAGATATCATCATTCATTCATACCTGTAACAACAGAAATAGAGAAAGACTTGTATGGGGTATGGCAGATTAAAGAATGTGTGGGAGTTATGGAAAAATCAGATTCCCAGGGAGAAGGGGTGGTGGGAGATATGATTATTTTTAGTGAAAATGCATGGATCAGCAATGGAATACCATCATTTAAGCCAGTGTATGTCTATTATGAATTGGATGCTGAGGATGTAAAGCCAGACAGTTTTTTGGGGAATGTAATCTGGATAAACGGATGGGATGCAGATTGGAATGGTAAGGTAATTGCAGGAATAGAAACAGAAAAAAATGCTAAGTACGGTTTGGGACATCAACAGGAGGAACCTATTAAAATGATTATGACAGATGACAGTCTGATAATCGAACAGGGGGGATTGTATTTTAAAACGCAGAAAATGGGAACAGTGGAGTGGTATCAAAGTTTAAAGAATGTGGAACCATATTAAGTTGTCGTAAGGAGTATAGAATTAGTGGGAGGACATCGCGAAACGGTGCTTTCGGTCTGTAGAGGAAATGTGGGGCGGAGTATAAGAGGGATATATTGCCGTGAACAGATAAGTGCTATGGATGAGAGGAGGAGAAACTGTGTGGGGGGAGATAACAGTGAGAATATAGGCGATTTTATATTTGATAATTATAAAGAAAAGAACTATGACAGGCGCATAGAGACAGCAATTGAGCTGATGTGCAGGAAATTATGAATAGAAAATTGATTATACATATAATGATAATTTTAACACTATTGGTGGCTGTATCATGTATTTTCACGCCATATGCTTTAAAAAAGTATAGAAAATATTGTGCGGTCAAAGCATATCATGAATTTATTGAAGGCAAACGTGACTGCATGGGACAGGACATTCTAAGTCTTGCAACTCCGACCGGAGAACCAAAACGGCGTTATGCCACAAAGTATTTTATAACTGATTCAACGGGAGATGAAGTACCAGAACTGCATGTGTGGGGGCGTATATGCATTGTATTCACATTTGATCATGATGAAATGGCGATACTTGATTCATTTGCCTCTTCAAGTGCGGGAATGTATTATCTGTTAAACAATGGTGTAATGATTTATAACGAGTATGTAAAAAATGTATTTGGAAATTATTATTATTACTTCATTTTGGATGGGGATGGAAATCGTATAAAGAAGTTATCATTTGGATGGGAAGATATAAATGATAATCAGAGATTTGATATTGATGATATATATGTTTTTAATGATACAGTATGTACGATGGAAGATTGGTTTGAAAAGACAGAAGGATATATTTATATTGATGAAAATGGCAGGGAGTCAGTGTGTGATGAAGCGGAGTGGGTTATGTATTGTGAAGCGAAATGAGATCATAGCATAGATGTGGAGAAGAAACAATTAATCGTTGGAGGACAATCTTTTGTTCTTCCGAATGGATGGCAAACTAGGGCAGAAATCTGGGAGAAAGTATATGATCAAATGCAGCAGACCGAATAAGTTGATATATATCGGAATGATGACAGCAGCTCTGTTATGTGTAGCATGTGGCATCAGGACAGAGCCAGAAAGTGTATACAGGACGAAATCAGACCAGGACACTACGGGTGTAAGCGGAGTAGAATCAGAAAGTGTATGTGAGGAGGAATCTAATCAAAAACAACAGTTTTCATATTTTATCAACTGGGAGGGGCACTGGAATTATCCCGCCTCGATATACCATATCGGGGAAGTGGAGATCCAGCCTTATTTTACACCGATCCTGCTGGTGGAGATACCGGATGACAGACAGAAGGAGGAACGGATCAACAGGATGCTGCTGGAGCATTATGTTGAAGTGCTGCCTGGCGCGGAGGAGGAGGACTGGTGGCAGCTGCAGGAGATCCGGATAACATACCGATCCGAACGGTATTTCTGCTTCCGGTATGTCTCCAACACAGTTCTGCCGGAAGGGTGTGATTATTATAATTTATATGTCACGCTTGATCTGGAACAGGAGAAGATCATACCGTATCCTGTTCTGGAACAAGATGAGAAAAAATACAGTCCACGTGATTGGGGAAGTTTATATCAGGAGATCGAAGCATATCAGGAGAAAACCATAGAAGAACAAAACATTCTGCGAGGAGAACAGATTTATGAAGTACAAGGGATTACAGCAGAGTGTCAGGGAATATCATTTCCCAGTGTGGAGATAGTCGGGTTGGAGGATGAGGGGAAGCAGCGGCGTATCAACGGAATTTTACAGGAGCCAATAAGGACATGTATTATGAATGGGGGGTGGGAAGATGAAAGCATGAAGCAGGCACTTTTTGATAAAGTAAAAATTTATATTGCGTACAAATCGGAGAAGTGGCTTTCCATTGTTTATTCTATTCAGGTCAGGGATTTTGACAGGAATTATGATGGAGTGGCTGACCTTGGGGTGACGATCAATCTGCAGAGTGGGGAGAGAGTATTGTTGGACGATTTATTTGATATGAATGGTTTGTTGACATGGATGTATGCATGTGGAAGGTATAAAGAGAATGATTACCCTCTTTCTTTATTAGGGATTTTGATGACAGAAGAGGACATTCTGGATTACGAAGCTCAGGAGGGAGTTAATCATGAAGGTAAAGATTTTTTGGAACGTTATGCATATCAGTGGGATACTTTTTACCTATATGAAGGGAAATTAGTAATTACAGGTAAAATGGGCATTTTTGACTTTGAAATACCACTTCCTGAAATAGTTGAATATATAGTGGTTGATCCATGGTATTAAGGTGGAATCCTGGCAGGCGGAACACCAGAGGCACACGACACTGGAAATTTATCATTTTAAGCATTCAGATGGGGAAACTTGTGAAAGCCTTTTGGATTATTTGTAGTGTCTGCCTCATAGGATCGGGAATGAAGATCTGTGTTATTAAAAGTAATTTTGACAATGGCAGTAGAGATCAGTTTACAGATGAAACAGATAACAGTGAAAATAAGGAGGAAGACCAGATGAAGCACTACGACAAACAGATCTTAGAAGCCCGGCGGGAGGAGGAACGCCGGAAGCACACGACATTGGAAACGGGGATCTATGTGGATGATGAACTCATCATTTTTGAGCGGATCACCCTGCCAGGTACCAGGGTTCAGATTCTCCTGCCGGAATATTTTATGCCAATGCAGGAGACGGTCAGAAATGTCAAATACCCATCTCGCAACGCCCCGGACTTTATTGTCACGAGCCTGGACTCCACGGTCAACTTCGGCTTTAACGTGCTTCCCGTCCGGCTGGATGAGGGCGGCACAGGAGTGATGAGCAGCCAGTTCCAGGAGGCACTGCGAAACGTCAACCCGTCCATCCGCATCAGTGAGCGCGTGGACGATGCGGCGACGGACAAAGGCAGTGAGATGAGCTGGTTTGGCTTTAAGGGCTATGCGCTTGACGGGCAGATCTACAACCGCATGTATATCATACGGTTGGCAAAGACCGCGCTGCATGGTATCTTCAACTGCCCGTCGAGGGTGAGGGACCAGTGGGAGGACATCGCGGACCAGTGCTTCCGGTCGGTGGAGGAATCATGGGGCGGGATATAGGAGGTAAAGAAATGTCGTATGCCTATTATATAGATGACTTTTCCGCAGCGAGGGAAAAAGCATATCAGGAGGGGCTGGATGGGATAAGGGATTATGATGATGTGCTGCATTATAGAGGAAATTTGATTATGAAAAGAAAAATAAAGAGAGTGGTTTTTATTTTATCGATACTGGTAGTTATCAGTTTAATTGGCATATCTTATGTGAGTGTGCAAAAACCTGAGAAAATGACGGTCGAGGAAACTGTACAGCTTTTATTAAAATATATTTATGATGAAGACTACTTTCCTTTATGTACAAAATATTGTTCAAGTCAGGATGGACCTCTGCTGACTGTTTATGAGAATATCAGGTATCCGACATTTGAGTTTGACATGCCGAATAATAGAAATCATACCAGAGTGCAGATATTTTGTAACGGGGAATCGGAGAATGGAGAATATTTGGATCTAGGCGTTTACATATGGACTCCTTCTGAGAGTTTTCATTCTGACGGGATTGAACTGGTTTATGAACGAGCGGAATTATATTCATATTTTTTAGTTGATCGCATAACGAAAGAAATTATTCAACAACGGGATAATGATGAAGAGGGATATTGGGTCTTTGATTCCAGATACCACAATTTTTTTTAGAAAATGCATTGGTTTATAAGGATTATTACGAATAGAATAAAGATGGCGGAAAAGCTGAGAGAGAAGAGGAAGCGTCAGGAACTTGTCCGGAAAATTTGACATCAGGGATATTAAACTGGATACAAACCCCAAGCTGCCAAAAAGGCAGGTGTTGTACGGTATAACAGTAAATCTGGATATGTGGGAAATGCAAATGAATATTTAGGTGATATGGGTTGCAATTTGATTGAGCCAGAGTGAGGTAATTCAGATGTCCATAAATGTATCAGATATGCAAATGTATGGGAGGAAAACATCAGAAATGCGATGGGGACAGGTGCGACAACTTATTGTGCCTGTACGGGGCGTTTACATCACGGGAAAGTGCATATATGATGCTGGCAACCATGTATGTGTATTACTGGGGTGTAGCGGCAAAGACAGGAGAAGGAAATCTAATTGTCCTGCCCAACGGATGGAAAAGCAGGGCAGAGGTATGGGAGAAAGTATATGAACAAATGCAGCAAAACGAATAAGCTGATATATGCCGGAATGGTAGTCATGGCGGCTGTATTAGGCGTTTCATGCTACAGCGAGGCAGAGCCGGAGGATGTATATAGGATGGAATCGAATCAGGATACTCTAAGCGATAGCGGAGCAGAATCTGATCAGAATGCAGTAGCTGGCAGTGTAGTGGTATCTCCGAATGCATCTCAAGCAGTGTCCGGCACGGAAGGTGTGGAGACCAAACGGAAGTTTTCATATTTTATTAACTGGGAGGGGTACTGGAATTATCCCGCCTCGGTATATCATATCGGGGAAGTAGAGATCCAGCCTTATTATGTACCGATCCTGCTGGTGGAGATACCGGATGACAGACAGAAGGAGGAACGGATCAACAGGATGCTGCTGAAGCATTATGTCGAGGTGCTGCCTGGCGCGGAGGAGGAGGACTGGTGGCAGCTGCAGGAGATACGGATAACATACCGTTCCGAACGGTATTTCTGTTTCCGGTATGTCTCTAATACGATACTGCCGGAGGGGTGCAGCTATGATGATCTGTATGTCACGCTGGATCTGGAACAGGAGAAAATTTTGCCATATTCTGTCATGGAACGGGAGGGGAAAAAATACAGTCCACAGGATTGGGGAGAGTTATATAAGGAGATGGAACTGTATCAGGAGAAAACGGTAGCAGAACAGAGTGCCCTGCGAGGGGAACAAAGTTATGAAATACAAATGGTCACAGCGGAGTGCGATGGGACAGTATTTTCCTGCGTGGGGATAGATGGGCTGGCGGATCAGGAGAAGCAGAAAAGGATTAACGGGATCCTGCAGGAACCAATAAAGACATGCATTATGAATGAAGGCTGGAAGAGCGATATTGAGAAGCAGCAGCTTTTTGACAATGTAAAAATCTATATAGCATATCAGTCAGAGGAATGGCTTTCAGTTGTATATTCTGTTAAAGCAGGGTTTCCATACAGGAGTTCTGACGGTATAGCCAATTTTGGTGTTACAGTTGATCTGCAGAGTGGGGAACGGGTAATGCTGGGAGACCTGTTTGAGATAGATGACCTGTTGAATTGGATATATATAAGTGGAAGGTATCAGGAAAATAGCGCCAGCCAGCGTGAATTAGGGTTTCTGCTGACGGAGGAGGAGGTTTTGTCCTATATTCAGGGAGAAGCCCTTACAGGAGGGCAGTTTTTTGTGAGACGTTATGCGGATCAGTTTAATACATTTTATTTATATGAGGGGCAATTAGTGATTTTACAGGTTATGGGGAGCTTTGATATACCACTCCCTGAAATATGTGAATATCTAAGGGTGGATCCATGGTATTAAGATGATTTTACTGGTGATGTAACATTGACAAACATGAAGCTGTATTTGATTGTTGTAAAGGAGGAATACATATGCGGCGAACAAAGGAACTGGAAGTTTACCTGCAGGACTACCGCGCGGAGCGGACAGCGGCAAAAAGGGCGGAACTGGAGAAAAATTACACGAGGATGATCCCGGCGCTCGGAGAGAAGACAGACCATCTGGTCAGGTTGCAGACAGCGTACCAGGCGGCGGGCAGGCAGGAACGCATCAGAAATCTCGCCTTTTTCCGTCTGGGGTCAAGTGCATACACACAGAGCCATGAGATTGCGCTGGCGATGTCGGATAAGAAGCTTTATCTGGATGAGTGTATGGACTGTGTGTACTGGAAGCCGGACATCGTATATGAGGGGATCGCAGGGAATTTGGAGAAAGCGGAGGACATATTAAACAAGGAGTTCGTGCGGCTGGAAAAATTCGAAATGTTTTACATACAGCAGAGACTGCTGTCGGATGACTGGGAGCTGCTCTGTACATTTCTTCCGCAACTGGCGCGGGGGATTGCGGACAGGATTACAGGCAGCTCCTTATTGACAGAGGAGGAATTGGAGGTGCTGTACGGCGGCTATATGGAAAAACTGCAGACAGTCTGCAGGATCAACACAGGAGGAGATACGGATGGGAAGTAAAAAGAGTTCGTTCCACATGGGTGACGAGTTTAACGGGAAAGGGGAAAAAGTCTATCTGCGTGCAACCGCATATAAGACTTATGAACCGCTTTCACAGGAAAATGTACAGCTGACGCCCGATTTCAGCGAGTGTGTTCCCAGGGCGCTGGGAGCCGTGCCGCTTATGGGCGGAGCCGGCGGGGGCAGCGCCGGGGCGGCTGCAAAGGCAGCCGGGGCGCTGGCGGCTGCGGGGCAGGTCACAATACAGCGGGGAAGCGGGGAGGGCGAATACCTGACTAGCTTCCGGATCAGCAGGAAACGGCTCACGAACGGGGCGTACCTGCACCAGAACAAACAGAAGAAAAATAAAGGAGCGGAGTTACAGATATGAGTAATCTGATCAGATGCCAGAACGGCCACATGTTTTCCAGCAGGCGATACGGGACGATATGCCCGTACTGCAATATCGAGACGGCGACACGGGAGAAGAAGGACACCGGGCAGACGGACACACAGATCGAGGAGGCCCTGTTCCTGAAGGAAGAGAACCCCGTGTGCGGCTGGGTGGTCTGCGTGGCGGGACCCCGGAAAGGAAAGGACTACCGGGTGATGGCGGGCAAGAACTTCGTCGGCAGGGCGGACGACATGGACATCCAGATCCTGGGGGACAACAGGATCTCCCGGCGCAACCACTGCGTGATCGTCTACGACGAGAAGCAGGGAAAGACGGTGATGCTGCCCGGGGACAGCAACGGCATCGTGTACCTGAACGGCGAGGCCGTGTACACGCCCACGCAGCTGCAGGAGTATGACGTGATCGAGATGGGGGAGAGCCAGTTCCTGTTCATGCCCTTCTGCGGCGAGCATTTCAAATGGGAGTAGGGGGTGCGGGGATGGCAGAGGTGAGAGAGATCACGATACTGATAGTCTACCTGTTCATCCTGGCGCTGTCGGCGGCGCGCCTGCTGCCCTTCGGTGCGGGAAAGGGGCGCGTCATGCGCCGGTTCCGCGTCGGCCGGGCGATGACCATAGGGACCAGGCAGGTGCAGGAGGACAGCTACGGGATCTGCCAGGGGCCGGACGCCTTCATGGCAGTGCTCGCGGACGGGATGGGCAGGGATTACGGCGGGAAGGTGTCGTCGAGGATCGCGGTGGAGACGGTGAAGGACATGTTCTCCTGCTACCAGTCCTCCGAGAACCCTGCCTATTTCTTCCGGAGGGCATTCCATGCGGCGAATGCCGCGATCCTGGGGGTGCTGGATGACGGCAGGGGCGGCGCCAGCGTCGGCGCGGTGCTCATCAGGGACGGCTTCCTGTACTATGCGGTGGCCGGAAATGTGAAGGTCGCGGTCTGCCGCGGGGGCGAGCTGGTGCCGCTCTCCGCGGGACATACGGTCGGCATGCTCGCAGAGGGCAGGTTCATGGAAGGCTCCATCACGAGGCAGCAGGCGCTGGAGCTGCTCGAGGATAAGAGGCTCTATAATTACGTGGGGCAGGACGGATTCGAGGAGATCGAGTTCTTTGACACGCCGGTGCGTCTGAAGGAGCGTGACACAGTGGTACTCATGAGTGACGGGCTGTATGAGGGCGTGGACTGGAAGACCATAGAGGAGCTGCTGGCGGGGCGCGGGAAATGCCAGCAGAAGGCATACGACATCATAGAGGCGGCCAACACGGGGATACAGAAGGAGAAGGATAATGCCAGCATCGTGCTGGTCGAGGGATTCTTATGAGGAAATATAACAGCAGCATTAAGACAGCCTTCATATCGGAGGCAGGGAACCAGCTGAGGAACAACGACTATTTCGGCTTCGTGGAGCTGGATAAGTTTGCATGCTATGTCATCGCGGACGGCATCACCAGCATGGGCGGTGCGGAGAGCGCGAAGGCGGCGATCAGCGCGGCGGTCGACGCCTTCCAGAGGGAGCCGGGCATCAGCAGGAGGAAGCTGAAAGGGTACCTGCGGTGCGCCAACAGGGAGCTCCTGCAGGGGAAAAGCTATGAGAAGCAGAAGGCGTCGGTCACTGTAGTGGTCTCCGATTATGTGAAGTTCCGCTACGGCCAGGCGGGGAACACGCGCCTGCGGCTGTATCGTGACGGGCGGTGCGTGCAGGCAAGCCGGGACATGTCGCTGAGCCAGGACCTGGCGGACGGCGGACAGCTCATGCAGGACAGGGTCGCCCGCCACGAGGAGCGCAACAACCTGACCGCCTGGCTCGGCAGTGAGCATTTCAGACCTTTCATATCAAAGAAGAAAAAGCTGTGCGCCGGGGACATCATCACCCTGTACACACGGGGGATATGGGAGAATGTGGACGAGGGGGAGCTCGCGGACGTGTTCGCGGAAGCGGGGAACGAGCCCATGGAGGAGTGTGACAAGGTGGAAGACCTGCTGCTCTCCCGCCAGCCCGCCGACCTGGACAACTATACGTTCGCGGCAGTCTATATCGAGAAGGTCTTCACGGATCCCAACCGGAAGAAACGGATCAAAAAAGTGATCGCGGTATCCGTAACGGCAGCCGTGATCGCGGCGGTTGCGGCGCTCGTCATCTGGCTGTGGCACAGGGACCGGATACAGAAGCGGGCGGACATGGAACAGTATGCCGCCAATGCGGCGCAGTACACGGATGCCGGCAATTTCCCCCGCGCGAAGGAGGAGTACGGGAAGGCGCTGGAACAGGCACGGAAACTGAGGGACGCGGAAGCCGTGGACAGATATACCGCCCACCTGATGGCGGCGGAGGCGGTCATCAGCGCGGACGACCTCTACAGCGGGGCGGATTATGCAGGGGCGAAAGAGGCATACATCAGGGCGGCGGAGCAGGCGCGGCAGGCGGACAACGCGGGGCTTTCGTACATCGACGGGAAACTGCAGCAGATCGGGGAGTACGAGCAGGTCTTTGACAGCATGGAGCTGGGCGACATCCTCTTCGAGCAGGACAATTATGGGCAGGCGGAGGAAAAGTACCTGGAGGCGAAGGCAAAAGCCGCCGCGATCTATTACAGTGAGGGGAAACAGCAGGCACTTGACGCGCTGGACAGGCTGTATGAGGAGTGGAGCGCCGTGAAGGAGGAGGAAGAGCAGCAGAAAAAGGAGCGCGAGCAGGAGAACGAGGAGCAGGCTGCGGAGCTCGCCGCGGACCAGGCTGCCGCGGCAGAGCTTGTCAGGCAGGGGGAGGAGGCTTTTTCGGAGGGCGACTATGACGGTGCCAACGTGTTCTACCTGATCGCCGTCGAGAAGTACGCAGCCCTGGAGGACAGCGCGCAGATCGAGTTCCTGAACATGAAGATCGCGGCGCTGAAGGAGAAGCAGGCGGAGACCGCGGCGCGCGCGGAGGACGCGAAGGCGCTGGAGGACCTGGCGCGCCAGCTCGAGGAACTGAATGACTACACGCAGGCAAAGATACACTACCAGTATGCCAAGGCAGCCTACCTGGAGATCGGGAAGAACAACAAGGCGGACGAGATCCAGGGAAAGATCGACCTCATAGATGCCAAGGAGGCGCAGGCGGAGAAGGAACGGCAGCAGGAAAAGGAAGAGCAGGAGGCGAAGGAGAAGGCTGAGGCGGAAGAGAAGGAAGAACGGGAGAAAAAAGAGCAGGCGGAAAAGGAAGAGAGAGAAAAGGCGGAAAAGGAAAAAGAGGAAAAGGAAAAGGAGGAGAACAACGGATACGGTGCCTGCGGTGCAGGCGCGTAGCCGGCGGATAGGACGACAGATGACGGAAGAGAGAGAGTTTGATTACAGGGACTACATACAGCGGCAGCTGAGGGAGATCGGCGATCTTGACGAGCGCAGGTATGCAAAGGAGCTGCTGCTGGGCAGCCTCGGGGAAATGTTTGCGTGGACGGAGGCAAAATACAGGGCGCTGGAACAGCGGATCCGGGATGAACTGGACACTCCGTGGGAGCGCTTTGACATCTCCATGACGGCTGTCAGAAGGAAAGACCATGACCCGATCAATGACCACTGGCATCCGGTCTGCGAGGAGGATCTCGGACCGGAAAGAGAACACGGATGCATGACCGTGTACCTGATGGCGGACGATGCCGGATGCCGGAAGTTCTTAAGACAGGGCATGGTTGAGGCGGAAGACAGGCGGACGGGCGCCACACTCCGCTGCCGGATCGTGAGACCGACCCGATACCGTGCCTGTATGGAGAGGACATACAGGCTGTTTGCAGCCAACCGGATCCCGTGGCAGACGGTACACCTCGGGCATCTGGAGCGTTTTTTCGACCTGGTGCCGGACGGGGACGTCCCGCCCGGCGCACAGCCCGTGATCCAGTGGGGGGACTGGGAGCAGTGTGTGACGGAGGATGCCATACCGCTCTGGAACATGCAGAGGAGCATACTGCAGTCGCAGGAGTTCAGACGTCCGTGCCTGGATGACGTGGTCTATGAGCATATCTACTATCTCGGGGATGAGGGCGCGGCAGGAGACGGCTGCCTCGTGGATGCGGGGGAGGAACTCCTGTCGGTCCGTTATGAAAGGAACAGGGTGGTTCTAAAGACGAGGAAGGAGACACCCGGGGAGGTGTCAGTCTGCAGGCTGCGCCAGGGGGACGGCGGGGATTCCTACGGATACCGCTGTCCGGTGCTGTCAAACCACAGGAAAGACAGTTTTGCGGTGAGATATCTCCAGCAGACGGGAAATTTCATACAGACACCCGCGGAGCTGATGCGCAAGGTGGAGGAAATGTCGGGAATCTTCCGCATCAGTGTTTCCGGATATGAGATTGCAGGCAGTGCAGGGCGGCATCTGTTTGGCGGGGATATGCTGGAAGGGGACATGAACAGCTTCACAGGTGCGCAGGAATTCACGGGGGACCGGCGCAGCCTGCTCGTGTTCCGTTTCCGGAAGGAGGGGGAGACACCGTATGACTACCTGTACGGATCCCAGATACGGTATATCCTGTCGCGGCTGCAGATGGAATTCATGGAATACAGGTGCGTGGGGGTGGCGGAATGAACTATGCATGGGAGGCAGTGCTGCTGGCGGAGCAGAATGACAGGGACCGCGACAGCCTGCGGTTTGTGGAAGCCGTCACGCCGAGCCCGTACATAGAGGTATCCGTGACAGACTTAAACACCGGGGAGCCGGAAGGAGACAGGGTGGAGATCAACCCTCTCTACCGCCTCGGGGACGTGTTCGGAAGGCTGTTTGACAGGAATACGGACCAGATGGTGCAGACGAGGGCACTTTTTTTCGACGTGTGCATGCACTACATCACACAGCTCGACCTGCGGGAAGGGCTGTCAAAGGAGGACTACCACCACAGCCTGCTGTCGGACGACATCCGGTCGGGAAGGTACGGCAGGGCGGCGGCGGAGCGTTTCGCACTGTTCTCGCGGCAGGAGCAGAAACGGATCGTGCGGGAGTACCTGCGCCTCTTGAAGACAGGGAACTGCCAGGAGTCGTTCCGGAAAGCGGTGACAGGGCTGTACACAGACGCGCTGGTCTATGAGAACAACGAGACCGCATACGAGCTGCTCGTGTACCTCGGGACGGCGGACACGGACGCGCAGCGGGAGCGCGCGGCATTCCTGCGGGACATGTTCCTGCCAGTGCAGGAGACCGTGCACTTCTTTTATGAAAACCACTTCGGGATCATCGGTGTAGATGAGACGATGGGGGTGGACGAGATGGTGATATTTTAGGGGAGGAGGAGACGTATGGGAGACATAGATGATGAATCAAAGTATATGGAAGGGAATTACTCAACTGGGGATCCGGGCATGGTGCTCGCAGAGTGGTGGGAAGATACAAAGCAGGCACAGAAACTTTCCCAGGATGCAGAATATATGAAAAAGGTTCTGGAATACCTGAAAGAGAAGGAGGAAGAGCACCACTATCTGGTAGACGGTGCCACGATTACATGTACAAAGTGCAAGATGGAACCGGATACATATTACGGGAGTACTTTTTCGGCACCGGAGGGCAGTGATGAGAGAAAGTTAAAGGTAACACACAACACAAGCTATGTAAATGGCGCAGGACAGTATTTTGCGACAGTTAAGGATATTGAATTTGAGCCGTTTGGAAACTGTGACAACCCGCCGGACCGGGAAGCGGAGAGAAAGGCGCTGATGCTTGCGGCGGAATCCGAGGAGCTGTGCAAGTATGGGACATGTCGGTATTTAATGGATTTAAATGATGAATGGGAAAACTGGCTGTCAAACACAGGGTATCAGGAGGTAACGGAACTGAATGGGGATTCGGTGGAGACAGTTACCATGGAAGCGATCCTGTTCTGTAAACACGGAGGATTTATCCGACCAATCAATTCGGGGTATATTAAAACGGATGATGAACCAGAAATTGAAATTATGGAAAAAGCTACGGAAGAGGAGATCAGTGAATCGTTAAAACAAATAGGAATTACCAATACAGATGTGGCAATATATGTTTGGCAATTTTTTAGAAATGAAAAGTTTTCGGAATATGCGGTTGCGGGAATAATGGGAAATGTCTATGCAGAATCGAAATTTAATCCTGAAATAGTACGCAATGAAACATATTATGGTCTTTTTCAGATTGGTGATGGGGCGGATAAAATGCTTAAACAGGGAGGAATAGAAGGATGGAAGGATGTTGATTTTCAGTGCAGATTTGCGTTGTGCGAATATAATGGAAGCGATACAGGATGGCAAGTGCGTTATCTTGACATGGGAGATTATATGTTATGCAGCTCAAGGGAAAATTTTCAAAATGCGGCAAATGCCACAGAGGCTGCACTGCTATGGGGAACTGGATTTGAGCGTGCCTATGTCAGCAAGCGTAGGGATAGTGAGAATAGAATAATATTCGATAAGTTACAACATCAGGAGGAAAGGATTCAATGGGCAGAGGATATATATAAGGTTTTTGAAGGAAAAGGATGGTAAAGTGAAGAAGCGGTTAAAAATCTTTCTCATATGTGTGTTTATGACACTAATTGTGCTTCTGCCGATAAAATCAAAACAAATAAATGATGAGATGCCAGATGCATATGTGAATATATTATCTGAATACGAGAGGGTAATGAACGACAAAACATACTCACGGGATCAATGGAAAAATATTTATGACTATGTGCTGAGATTTATTGGCAAAACCGATTTATATTATTGCATTAAAGATTTGTCAGGAGATGGGAAAACAGAATTGATATTAGGGACAAAACAAGAAATAAAATTCGAGCCATTTATTATTTATTCCTTCGAGGAGAGTGCGGTTTACTGGGCAGGTATCAGGGAGAACTATATAATGACTATTTATGAAGGAGGAATCATTGAGTATATATCAGGAGGCGTGTGGCAGCATTTTATGTATGAACGTTTAGACGGGGATTCAGCAGTTACTGATTTATTGGCAGTTTTAGTAAAGGAAGAAGGAGACGGTAAGAGTCCGGTGCGTTATTACTCAGTGAAATACACGGAAAACAATCAAATTTACGAGGAGATAACAAAGAAAGAATTTCAGGATATACGAAATCTGTATACAGGATCAGTGGAAAGACTCACATGGAATAAGTTAGAAGGATTTTGGAATCGGCAGTAGTATTAATATAGAAATTTAGAAATATACGAGGGGATTATGGGCGGATATATCTTAAATAAAGAAGGGATCAGCAGGGAGACGGAGAGGAAGCTGTACAGGACGGGCGAGCTGGAGCTGATGACCACGCACCAGCTGCGGGAGATCTGCAGGCGCGAGCGGATCATACAGGGCATATTAAACCCCCTGGACAAGGAGGAGCTGGTCAGCGTGATCATGCGCTGCCGCGGGATGCGGGAGCGGCTGCTGATACGGAAGGAGTCGGAGGAGGGGATCCGTGTGCTGGAGCAGATGTTCGCGGGGCGGCGGATCGTGCCGGTGCAGGACAGGACGCTGCACATCCCGTCAAAGCTCATCGTGTATGGGGGGCTGTCCATGGGCGCGGAGGACAGGGTGCGGATACCGTACCGCGGTGAGCTTGCGGACACCAACGCGCTCCTTGTCAGCGGAGGGAAGGAGGTCTGCGGCATCTTCCACCTGCAGGCAGTAGCCGGAGAGAAGGGGTGGCTGTATGTGGTGCGGGAGGAAGGGATGCCGTGCAGGGAAGCGGATCTGAAGGAGTACGACCTGTACTGTTTCCGGCAGCAGGACTCGGACAGGATCTTTGCCCTGTATTACGGGACGGGCGGCGACATGCCGGAGCGGATCCAGGCTTACAGGATCCCGCTCATGGACGTGGAAGTACGCAGCCCCGTGGAGCTGCGGATGCCGCTTGCCATCGATTTCGGCTCCGCCAGCACTACGGCGGGCGTCTGTCTGGATTCCCGGTATTTCGAGGAGACCAGGGGGGTGCCCTTTGCGGAAGATTTTGAGAAGAATGCGGTCCAGTATACGACATTCAGCGGCGGCAGCAGGCTGATGCCTTCCGTGGCAGGCGTGGTCGCGATAGAACATGGAGAACCGCGTTTCGTGTTCGGTCAGGAGGCGGCAGAGCTGTCCGGCGCAAGCTATGTCGACGAGGGTTTCAGCGTCTTCTATGACATGAAGCGGTGGATCAGTGACCCCGACAGGGAGGAGGAGATCACGGACAGGGAGGGCAGGCGGACGTTCCTCCCGCGCAGGGAGATCATCAGGGCATTTATCCTGTATATCATCAGGACAACGGAAAACCGTTTCAAATGCAGGGTGCGCCAGATCCATGTGTCCTGCCCGGTCAGGCAGAAGTTCCTGTTCCAGAAGCTGTTCCACAGGATCCTGCCGGAGTATATGCCGCAGGACGGGGAGATGCTTGACGAGGGCGTGGCGGTCCTGTACAGCACCATCTCCGGGATGCTGGGATCGGGTAAGCTGGAGGAGGACACGGAGTACCAGGCGCTGGTCATAGACTGTGGGGGCGGGACGACAGACCTGTGTGCATGCCGTTTCCGGTACCGTGACGACAGGGTGGCATACCATATCCGCATCGGGACAGCCTATGAGAACGGGGACACGGATTTCGGCGGGGACAACCTGACCTACCGGATCATGCAGTACATCAAGATACGGATGGCGGAAAAGCTGGGACTCCGGATGCCGGTGTCCGCGGAGGAGATCCTGCAGGGGCTGGATGTGGACACGTTCCGATATGTGGATGCCAGCGGGACACCGGAATTGTACAGGGGATTCGAGGCGGCCTATGAGACGGCGGAACAGTACCTCCCGACCAGGTTCAAGGAGTATGAGGCGAGGAGCCGGAGCGATTATTTCAAGGTAAAAAATAACTTTTACCATCTCTTCTCCCTGGCGGAGGATGTGAAGAAGCGCTTCTATGAGCGGGCAGGGATCCTGCGGGTGGGGATCTCGTCCGGTGTGCACGGGGACAGTGACATCTCATGGGTGCAGGCGGACAAATGGAAACTGTCTGTACAGGAAAACGGCGTGTTCAGGGTGGTGAAGGAGTTCCCGGAGATCATCGTGAACCTGTATGAGGCCAGTCTGGTCATAAAGGGGGACATCTATGGCATCATCCGTAAGCTTATGGAACCGCTGTACAAAGAGGACAGGATCAGGGATTTTTCATTCCTGAGACTGACAGGCCAGTCCTGCAGGATCGACCTTTTCAGGGAAGCGCTGAAGGAATTCATACCGGGGCGCATGATACAGTTCCGGCACGGCGGCAGGGGAACGGCAGGGAATACGGACCTGAAGATGGGCTGCGTGGACGGCGCGTTGAAGTATATACGGGACAAGCGGCTCGGATACGCACAGGTGGAACTGTATTCGGACAAGCCGCTGCTTCCCTACACCGTCAGCGCCCACACCCACAACGGGAGGGAAGTGGAGCTGGTGAACGGGTTCCTGCGCGGGGAGGAAACGCGGTATGTGTCGAGAAATCTGGAGGACCTGACGCTGTACCTGTACCTGAAGGATACGGGAGGACGGGAGAGATACCGTTTCTGTCTGGACTGCGATCCGAAACGCTTCCGGGAAGTGACGTATGAGGGGATCCGGGAGGCGCACGGGACGCATATCGCGCAGAAGGAGACGGACAGCATCGCGGACGGCGAGATACGCTTCTTCGCGTGGAAGCGCTGTGCGGACTGGGGGTTTGTGGTCGTGCCGGTGTACAGGAAGTACGGGCGCCTGTATTTGGGGGACGGCCAGTTCTACCCGTTCGAGCATGAAAGCTGGACACAGAACCTTTATGACGGCACGAAATAAACAAATATATAACGATAAAGGAGCGGCATATGATGGAACACATATATCCGGCGTTTGAGCGCGGGAGGATCATGAAGAAGGAGCTGCTGTGGGCGCTCAGGGACTACTCCTATGCCGCCCTGCAGATAAAGTACCGGGATCACGCGGACGGTATCATCACGGGGTGCAGGGTGCGCCCGGAAGGGGGTATGCTGCACATTGCGCCGGGAATGATAAAGTGTGCGGACTTCATCTTCCTGGTCACGGGGGAGGAGCAGGTGCCGTATGCGCCGACAGGGGAGTATTCCAGTCTCCGGTTCTGCCTGAGGGAGAGGGAAGAACTGCCGGACTACACCCGCTACCGGACGGAGTTCGTGCTGGACGGACAGCTGGAGCGGGGAAAAAACGAGATCGAACTGTGCCGGTTCAGGTTGAAAGCGGGAGCGGAACTGCGCACGGAGTATAAGGACTTCTACGACATACAGACGGAGTATGACACCATAAACCTGGCGGACGCCACCTGGTCGTCGGCGGGACAGAACACCCTGTCCAAAGAAGTGACGGACTATTTTGCGCATAAGGTGCTGGAGTGCGAAAAGGCGGCGGACGCCGATGTCCAGTTTGCCTATTTCCTCCTGCAGGGGCGGGAGGCGGCAGACTACCGCGTACTGACAGACTACATCCGCAGAAAGACAGGCGGGGACGCGGGGGACGGCCGGATGGATACCAGGACCGCGTTCCACAGGCTGGAGGACATACTGGACGGGATCCGGAAAGGAACCGGTGCACACAGGCCGGACAGGACAGGCGGGGAGCGCAGGATGATCGTGTGGGACTGAAACTAAGGAATATGTTGATTCAGTGGTAAATGCATTATTGAATATTCGGCTTTTCCAGATCCGAATAAAGTTGCCAGGGGTGAAATTAAATGAATAAAAGAAAAATGGTTCTGGCTATTTTTATCCTATCAGTGATCATTATGTCTTTATATGGCATAGGTCATACAAATTTTAGTGTGAAAGAATCAAAGAATATAATGTCTAAAATAGTGGACATCATCATCATAGATGGGTATCATTCTGCCCTGTGCGTGGATGGAACTGTGTGGTGCTGGGAGGGGAAACAGAAAGATGCTGCAAAGCAGATGAGCGGACTGAAGAATGTCAAAAAGATCACTGCCGCGTATGTTGGAATAAAGGAATGGTTTATGACAGATGTACCGACAGGAATAGAAAATTCCGTATTGTATGCGCTTTCTGAAGATGGGTATATCTATGCATGGGGATATAATAATCCATGTCTGATCAGCACGGAAAGAGAGGATTGGTTCTGTGTGTTTGATGAACCTGTCAGGCTGACCGGACTGTCAGATATAGTGGATATGGATGCCCGGAATGGGAAGGCATTTGCCGTCGACAAGGAAGGGACATTTTATGTATGGGGCGACTGGGAGACCGGGTGGGCTGAGAATACGATACCAGCTTGTTTTCCGGGGGACAGAAGGACACTGGTGGAAGGTGTTACGGCACTGTATACGGGAGCGGGGGATTACAGTTATTTTGTGCGGGAGGATGGAACGGTTTTTTCTATAATGCAGATATACTGTCTGTTGGGAGATGGATTAATGTCTGTACTGCCATATATATTTCCATCCTTTGAACGCTGGGATGACGGCTCAGACATACACAGGGATAAGGAGTATTCTGAAAAAGAACAGGCAGATATGGAGAAACGCGCAGCATATGTATGGGAGGTGCACCGGGGAGCAGAGGCTTTTATTGAAGATACTGTTGATCTGAGCGAGGGATCAAAAACCATGCGGATACTTCTCTATGAGCTTGGCAGCTGCGAGAATGTGGAACTGGTCGCTTCGGATGGTTATACGATGTATGTATATAAGTCGGATAACACGTTGTGGTACTGGAACAGTAGCAGAATCAGATTTCATGACGATTACAAGGCGATGCGTGACGGGGAGACAGGACTTGTGGACTATACGGGATGCTTTGAACAGGTCGATATTGAAAATCTGACTCATTCATGCAGAGATGGGAAAGAAACACCCTGTAGACTGGTGGATATCTGTGCGGCAGAAGAAAATGTTCTGTTCCTGACGGATAACGGGCAGGTGTTTGTGAGCGGATATGAAACTTGTGACAGGTCGGTGGAAGGTCTGATGGTCAGCGAATTAAAATTCCGTATGTTGAAAGTGGAAGATATCGTCAGTGTCAACACAGACGGAAGATATGGTTTTTCCGCGGTAAACGGACAGGGAGAATATCTTAGCCTGGATTTGACGCCATGGGATTACAGGGAGTTTTATGAAGAGTAGGGAGAGAAAACTGTTTTATCCACACGATAATCGGCGCATATAGGCAGGATAGGATGATCGTGTGGGACTGATGGGAGATACCGAATAGACTCTCGGAATCATGAGTCTATCAGCCAGTATTTTTTTCTTGACCATTTCAGTCAGTAGGACATTGAAAAGCAAATACAATCCAGAGAAGAGCAGCTGGAACGAATTTATAGTCTACTTTCTCACGTTTGTTACAACGTTCTGCAGAAGTCCTTGCATTATATATCATTTTCCACTCTTTACTGCTGTGCGGCGGTATAAACTGTTCAAGGAGATCCTTTACGGTTGCTTTCTCGACCGGAGGAGCTTTTCCCCTTTCTTCTCCGGCTTTTGAGTTTTTCCTTTGGAGGGTGAACGGGATCGGAAAGGTTGTTTTTGCCAGAGAGCCATAAACGGCTGAGAAAATCATAAAAAGTACCGCCCCTGGGTATCCCTGACAGGAAATCCGGAAAGGATGGCGCGGAGATGGTTCTCCCTAAGGTCTGCAGCCCATTTTGTGTAGGAAGAGATTTTAAACTCTACGGAAAGCAGGAGGGAACGGAGCATATTATCTATAATTATCTGTTTGATAGAGGATGGTCGACAGAAGCTATATGCGGGGTATTGGGAAATATGTATGAAGAGAGCAAGATGAATCCAGGAGTATGGCAGGTATGGGCGAATACGGGGTTGGGGTATGGTTTGGTACAGTGGTCATCCGCTGACGATAAATATCTCAGTTATATAAATATGGGAGCTAATGA
>ERZ808051.1002-NODE-1002-length-22573-cov-5.168030_pt1 | contig 22573 bp, 19 predicted proteins | sample MGYA00380199_ERZ808051 | MGnify/ENA primary metagenome ERZ808051 (study PRJEB31490, sample SAMN06133391) | mouse gut metagenome | isolation source: J11 | host: mice | place: China: Chengdu | collected 2015-05 ...
AAATACGATATCTCCATGCCAATGAAAAATACCTTTTCGCAATTGGAGATACGAGTAGATACAAGAGCAAAATAACGCTTCCCGAAAGTGACATAATTAGCAAAAAATTAGTTAGCATTCCACCGCCTCTTTTTGTATTAAATATTCTTAGTATGAATTGTACATGAACACAAAAAAATAGTCAATACCATTTTTCAGAAAAATAATATACAAGGCCAAAAAAGATGCCCAAAATCCGAACTGAATTTTGGGCATCTTTCTATTTGCAGTCAGGCTGATGCCTTAAGTTTGTCAAAAACTCGGGCCAGTCTACCACTGCTCTCTTTTTGTTCTTCATAGTATGACCTTGCCCTAAGTATGTCAGATGCCTGGATAGATGATCTCCCATCCAATAATGCCTGAATAAAATAGTCATACATTCCTTCTTCGTTCTGAAACCGGCTCAGATAATTATTCCCGCTGTTCATCCATTGGGAAGAATATTCATTTGCAGCAATGATTCCTTCGACCGCCGGATCAACGTAACGTAAAAACTGATTTTCAACATCCTTATGAGAAATCACATTCATGCCTGATAATTCTGCCAGCAGATTGTAAAAATCACTTTTTGACATATTTTCTACATCATACTTTTCCCGCAGATATTGAATCTGATCCTCTGTAAGTTCGCTGGTGCCATCGGCATTCCAATTGATATTCTTATCCAATTTGACGCCCAATATTTCCAGAAATGTTTTACTGATGGATTCATAATCATCTTCTTCCGCAGATGGCGCTGACTCTCCTTCTTCCTCTATCTTATTTTCCAATAGATGATTTCTTCTGCGCGAAAAAAGTTCCTGTTCCAGTATATCCTGATATTGCGCCACTATTTCTCTTGCATTCGAAGCAGATGTATTTTTAATTGACTTATCTAATTCCGAAGAAACAGGCGCATCACTTACTGAATTCATAGATTTATTAGTAAAAAGACTACATGTTTCCTTTTTTTGTTTTGTCCCAAAATGAGTCTGATATTGAGGTTGTCTGTAGTAAGAATCCTGAAAGCTTATTCTGCTCATAATGTTCTCCATTCTATATTGAATGCTCTCGAAAGCACTCATATTCTTCAAAATCTGTTTTTGACAATTAATCCGTCATTCATAATTGACACTACTCTTTATAAAGTCCATAGTGAAAAACAGATATATTTTTAATATTATCTGAAAATCAGCCGAATAAAAGGGAGTTTTTTTATATGCTAATTTAAATGGATATATCCCCAAACAGGCATACCTACTTTATTATTGAGATCATATAAAACAAGCCGCCAATTTGCCGGATTATTATTTTTAACGAGCCTCTTTAATGTTATATACTGTGAGGGCACAGAACCTTGATCAACAAGTTCACCATTTAAATATAATTTATAAGTTTTAGCTGGTCCCGCATTAATATTTGCTATCACATAAAACCCATCACAATTATTTTCTCTGTATACCTTTGACGCCTCTGAAGATAAAGTAATATTACACCACTGACCTGAGCCTGTTGCCCGTGTCCCTATATCATAATATGATGACGAAGAAACTATTGCCGGATACACTACCGAATTTGTCACACTATAATCATACTGTGCTCTGGTAGCCGGTGCTGTTCCCTCTGTAACAGAAAACATAACATCATCTGATTTTTTTGTATATCCTTCTGCTGCAAATGCCTGAACACTCATTGCCATAATAAAGATTGCTGTCAAAATGACTGCTGATATTTTTCTTCTCATAAATATTCTCCTCGTAGAATTTTTTGTTTATGTATAATTAAGTAAGGAATATCACTCCCTTTTATTCTTCTTTAACTATTAAATTCCTTACACTATACATCATGTCAGGTTTTTTACCTTTTTTCCTCTAAATCTTTCTTACATATATTCGCTATTTCTTAAGCATATCGAATAGTTCTTCGGAACATTTCCTTGCCATACCAGATATCATCCTCTCCCTGACGGCACTGGAATATAGTTCCATATTACTTTTGGTTTCTTCGGTAAAATCATTAAGAATATCTGAATTCTTGTTGCTATTCGCTGGCTGATATTTGAGCTGCCTTGCTGCCATGAAATAATTTCCGTTCAAAAACCCAATCATTGTAACATATCCCCCGTAACATCATAGCTTTTTTTCAATTTCCATATTTGTGGGGTTCCATTGGATGATATAAATGTAGCTTCAAATCTATAATTTCCCAGGCTGTATATTCTTGGCGATTTATAATACAAATACCAGCCTATTACTTCCCTTGTACCTGGTGAGCCAAAAATTAGTTAGCATTCCACCATCTCCTTTTTGTATTAAATATTCTTAATACAAATTATATTCAATTACAAGAATAATGTCAATATCCTTTTTCAAAAAAATAATAGGGGGATTCTAATTCTATCCCCCTATTGCCTAGATTTTTCTTATATCCATCCACATAGCATTTTCACGCTGTGTTCCTCTATGATTTCTCCCGAACAACAAAACTGCTTTTCCGAAAGCTCCCCGAATCTGTCACCTTCGCCTTTCCTCCCAGACTGTCCAGATACTGCCTGCCGTTCTTTGATTTTGAGATATAGACATAATAATTGCTCCACACATATCCCTTCTCATTCTTTCCAGTCAGCAGATATTTTCCGTAAATATGACTCATAACCAGCTCTGCTCCCAGCTTCTCTGCTTTCCTTTCTGCTAATTCGATTGCCGTATGAATCGCTGTTTCCAGCTCTTTTGGTGACATTCCGCATTCATATGGGCGTTCCAGAAAGAGAATCAGCTTTTCCTTCTGTCCTTCTCCGGATTTCGCTTGTTTTTCCTTTGCCTGCTCCTTCAACAGATCTACAAATTCTATCGTTCCTTCCTGCTGCCCATCCCCATCATCCAGATTTCCGCATTTTCCTTTCGTAAGGCGCAGGATAGCGCGGAATGTGATCTTGCCATGTTTCGATATAAACAGCACTTTTTTGTTTGCGTCAAAACAGGAAAGCAGACATTCTTTCTGGGCACCGGAATCGTATGATAAACAGGTGGTTGTCGGAATCTCCCCGATCTGCATCACCGGAAGCAGCCGGTCCTCTTCCCATGCTGTAAATCCGTCTCCTGCAGTCAGCGTTTCATTTTCGATCCACAATGTCTTCTGAATGTCCGTTACAGGGTAGTCGATCTCTTTTGCCAGGTCATCCTTATCATATTTTACCCGTTGGAACTGCCCCATGGCTTCCGCAATGAACAACCTTCGTGCGCTCTCTTTGCAGTTTTCATTGTTATGGCAGAATGCCGACAGGATACCCGCGCCGTCCTGGTAGAGGAATTTTAGTATTCTTTCCTTATGCTCTTCTATAAAACCATTTTCCAGTGCAAACAGCTTCCGAATTTCCAGCCATGCAGAATCCTTCTCCAGGATATTTCTTTTGAATTCATCCATACTCTGAAACTCTCCAAGATGATCCAGGTTTCTCAAAAGGCAGGATATTTGATGCTGCGAATCAATATCCGGAAGAAAGCGTTCCAATTCTTCTTTATGAGCTAAAATCCGGATGCAGGTCTCCGCGTTCAAATTTTTAATCCTGCAAAATTCATTCTGCATCCAGGAATACAATGTTTTTTTAGACAGATATTTTCCCAGTGTTTGCAGCTCCTCTTTAGAAATATCCCCCGGTATGCACTGTATTTTCGTAATCTCGCGGAATACAAGAAGACGGTCATCGACTCTTTCATATTCCAGCAGATGATAAAGCTGTATATATCGTTCCTTCTGACCGCAAAGCTGCCGGATTTCCTCAAAGGTATAGTCTTCTTTTTCCATAAATGCGCTTTTCCGCTTCGTAATTGCTTCCAGGGTCATACAATCTGACAGATTCTTTTGGTTGAGCGTATTCAAATTTACATAGCTGTGGTAGAACCTTTCATCCAGGAGAATACTTCTCTGAGGCAGGGCCTGGAACAGCTCCTGATTCCCTTCTACCAGGGACAGGAAATGCCGTTTTTTATGCGTGATTGCATAAATCAGCAGGTTCTCTTTCTGAATGCCGAGACCATCCAGATCCATACCCGCCAGTCTTTTTCCATACACCAGGTTCACATAAGCTACACGGCTGCGCGAGATTTCCTGAATCTGTTCCTCCTTCATCCCAGGTATGGCTCCTGACAGCTTCCGCAGGTCATACAGAAGATTCTCGTTCGCCATCCACTGGTTAAGGAACGCTTTCTGTGATTCCAAAGGGATCTGTTTCATGATATCTTCCAACATCCCACCTAGTTCATACGCTGAATCCGCAAGCTGACGGAATTGTTTTTCTTTCATCGTGTTATTCTGGGGCATCCATACTGCCAACTGATTGATCAGTTCCATCAGTTCCCTGTCCAGCAGATATTTTAGAACCATACGTATATCGGAAGCATACCAGAAAATCCGTTCACAGAATCCCGGCTCCCAAAGTATTTTCCTTTCCTCTTCACTGATATCACACAGAAGCCTTTCCTGATGCAAGTTGGTAAAAACACGCAGTCCCTCCCAAAGTCTTTCCTTTTTATCCGAATCCAGATGGTACTGCATAAAATACGCCCAATATTCATAAACATATTCATCCGGCACTTCCTGATCCTCCAGTACTTTTTTTAATGTAGCATATTCGCAGAAAGAAGGATTGTCCCCGAGAAATTTTTTCAAAAAGCACTGAATCCTTTTCAGTTCAATCCCTTCCTGCGTCAGCCATTGCAGGATCTGACAGAAACCGACATCCCGGATCAGCTTCCCGACAGTTTCCGATTGCAGCTTCTGGACCTGTTCTCCCATATTTATACCGCTGACTTCATTCAGAAATTCCAGCAGTTCCTGTTCCTGATAAAGCTCCAACAGCTTCCAGTCCATGCAATTTCTTTTCATCCCTATACATATCTTTAAATGATTTTTAATTGTTTGATACATCCTTTACCTCCTCCAAATGATTCACCAGCATCTTAAGTTCTTCTAATGTGATGGAATGCCTGCCGTAAAGCTTTTTCAGGAGATCCAGATATTTCTTTGTTCCCTGCCGGGAAAGCTGTACTCCTTCATTGCCGTATTGACTCAGCAGATAGTTTTTTACCAGACCTTCCGCAAACTCCTTGTCAAGCCCATACTTTCCCCATAGGAAATCATCCAGATTTTCCGGGATGTTCTCAGAATGCTCTAAAAGGAACCAGTCAAATTTCTGTTTCTCCACCTGCCGGATCTGTTCCCGCTTTTCCTCTTCTCTCTGCTCCTCCTGCTTCTGTTTCCGTCTGCGGTATTCCTCCATCTCCTGCTCTGTATAATAGATTTCCCTCAAATGTTCCTTTCTGCAGTCCGCATCCTCCATGGAATCCATCAGAATCCCGGCGCAATCGCTCCGATCCTTTTCATCTATCAGGATATCGTGTTTATGTTCCGACAGCAGTGCATATATAAACGCATCATAATAAGCCGGATTCTTTTTATATACATACTTTTCTGCCAATTGGAGGAGCTTCCGGTTTTCCTCCGCAGAGAACTGGCTTCGGCTGATCCATAGTTCTCCAAAATACCTTCCGCTGCTCCGCATATTAAAACATGACTCGACAATATTGTATGTATTGAAAATATCGTCCAGCTTTTCGATTCCGCAGTTCTGGTCAACATACTGGATTATCTCAAAGGAATCCCTATTTTCCAATGAAAAGATATAATCTTTTAGATTGCTGAGCATATCGTTCCATTTTTCTTTTCTCTCTCCTTCCTGCAGAGTTTTATAATCTTCCAAATATTCTTTTACAATCTGTAATGCATCTATTTCCCCGTTCGAGGCAAGCTTGCCGAACAATACAGAAAGCGGATACCAACTGCTCTTCCAAAATATCTGACGCAAGTCTTCCCCTGTCAGTTCCTGGTAGTGCACCAGACATTGGCGCAGTTCATCCCCTGTATATTTGATTTCTGCCAGTGTTCTGCAGACCTGCTGCTGATATTCCTGTTCGGTTAATAGATCTTTCAGCGCATCCCACTTTGGCTCTAAGAGGTTGATATAAAGACTATTCCGCCCCAGATCCCGCTCTTCTTTAAATGGAAGCAGTGCCATATATGTCCCTACGCTCTGTACTTTAATCAGATTTTTCAGGCTTCCAAAAATCCCCTTATTTCCATTCAGCTTGACCTCATATTTCCTGTATCTCTCCATCAGCTTCCGGCAGAGATCATAGACCGGTTCCGGCCGCTCTTTGGTTCCGTTTAAAAACAGCAGGCAGGCTTCCACTGCCAGACGTTCTGCCGTAATGGAATGTACAGACATGCTGTCATACCTGTTCACACGTTCCGGGAGCACCAGGTTCAGATATAAGATCTCTTCTTCCGGATATCCGCCTTCTGACATCCATTTTTTGATCGTGTCCTTCCCATTTGCGTTTGCAGAATGTAATCTGCATAAGCCTCTGAGAAAGTGCAGGTCATTTTTCCGATACCCTTTGAATCTGTCCGCACAATATCGAACGGTCCATGCATACAAATCTTCATTTCCGTAGATGTCAATTTTCCGGTCTGAACCGAGCAAGCGCGAAAGCTCATGTTTCCATCCATCCCATGCTGCCTCATCATCCTGGAATAAATAGAGAAGATAGACCATCTCTGACAGCTCATAACCCCCTCGCTCCATCAGGCCGGAACGGAGTTTCAGCTTTTTTTCCGGGGATTCTTCCAATATATAACAAGCCCCGAGAAGGTACAGGTCTTTTGCAGACATGTTCCATATTTTCTTCATAAATATGCCGTATTGGTTCCCAATAAACATGCCTTGTACCAAAAATGGCTTCATCTCAGTCATCGCCAAAGCCAGGGAGCGGGCCACCTTTTCGGAATCCCCTATTTTTTCTGCATACCGTTCCAGTACTTCACCTGGATAACGCAGTCCGTAAGCGTCTTCCATCCCTTCGGTCTCCTCTTCGATCCAGAGCAGGGAATGCTGTTTCCGTTCATTGTACAGGCTTGTCTTGTCTTTCCTGTCACACACTTCAAAGATCAGCCTGCGCATCTGCCGGACGAGTTTAAAATCAAAAACTTCTTCATAAATTTTCATTTTCACGTTATCAGCCTCCTTTTCTATACAGAAAGCCTGCCATGATCAGCCTTTCCTCATACGATGGTCTAAAAAAGGCATCAGGAATCCGGTTGGACTCTGATGCCTTTCTGATGTTTCATGCTGCCTGAAAAACCTGCTTTACGCGGTATGCCGCAGCATCTATATAAGTCTCCTCCTGCAGCCTGTGCGACTTCTGGTACTGGTCTGCCTCATGGAATTTGAGGAATGAAACGGCATTTTGCAATACGGGAGTATAGCCCTTCCCATCCCAATACCGAGTGCCGTCCGGCTCTTCCCATGCCGCAAGCACCCATCGGATCTGACAGATGCATGGATTCATTCCTGCGTACCAGAAATGTCTGCCGGCGAAATGTTCCGCCTCCTTTTCTGTCTGGAATCCCTTCGCCTGCTGAAAAAGTGCAGTCACGCAGATACGCCTTTTGCTCCATTTCCGGAAATATATTCTGTTTCCCAGTTCAATCACATATACGCTGGGAAATAACTGCTCCAGATTTATTTTTTCTCCATTGTCTGCTCCTGCCATATAACACCTCTTTTCTTCTATAAATGTCTCTGCTTGTTTATGCTGCCCTGCCGTCTCCATATCCCTGATCGGCATCCTGCTTAACAAACGCATCCATCTCCTTTCGGATCAAGCGGTACAGGTTCTGGAAATTATGGATTTCCCGTTCCCGATAGAGCTCTTTTTGCTCAAACGCATGGATGACCGCACAGGTTCTGCTGAGCATCTGGAAAAATGTGATATCCTCCAGATAAATTTTCACACGCCCTGTCTCCCTGTATGACTTTGACTTGCAGTGCTGTCCTCCGTTTCTTGTGCCCTCGACTATACCGGTTCCATTATGGATGTCCACGCTCCATGGGAAATTCCGTTTCTGCCCTTTCTCGTCATATTCCGAACGTTCAATCGTCAGCATCGTCACTGCACCGCTGTCTCCTTCTCCCTTCCTGAATATCTTCTGCTGATGCAGGTAGAAGCTCTCAAACCCGAAGCACAGCTTCATAAATATATATTTGATCTCTTCCGGCTTCAAATTTGCATAGACACTGATGGAATCCCTGCCCTTGCTGTAATCCACCGCGACCAGGCGGATCAGCGAATATCCCTCCTTCTTTCCCGCGGCATGGATATGCCAGGGCGTTGTTTTCGGTGCCGACCTCAGACAATTTAAAGTTTCCAGAAGCGCTTTATTGTTCTTATAAACGCTAATCTGCTTTGATACCTGTTCTTTTTCTGCCATTTTTCTGATTCTCCTTTTCAACTGATTTTTTTCAAAACCTGCTTTGCCAGTTTTTCCGGAAGCTTTTTCAGGTCGCTGATATCCAGAAATGCTTCCTCGTATATGTCCTGGATCGCCGCCTTATCATCCCCGATCGCTGCCGCCAGAAAGAGTACCCCGCGTCTTGTCAGATTGGCTTTGATCTTTCTCAGGTCTTTCTTTGCCGCAATACCGCTATAATCCAATCCATTGGGAAGTCCGTCACTGATCAGGATCAGCAGCTTCTGTTTCTCGGGACGTGCCAGCAGCATCTCACCCATATACCGTACCGCCACACCGTCACGGTTTGCTCCGCAGGACTTGGCGTCCATGATCCTGTATTTGTCCTTTCCATCCATGGAATCAAACTCCGCAAATGAGTGAATACATACGGTTTCCTTTTTCCAGTCCCAGGATATATCCGTATGATGTGCATAGACGGACGTCGGAATCCCTGCTTCCTGCCCAAACTGATACAGACACAGGGCCGTGATGACTGCGTAATTGATGCGGTCATCCATACGCATGGAGCCAGACAGATCAATCAGGACTGACATAACCGCATCCTGTTCCTCAGACGGGAGGCTCCTTCTCTGAAATACCTTCCTGTCCGGCCGGTATATGGTACGATGATCCATACGTCTTCCCATTGGCATCCCTTTTTCCATACGTGTCTGCCGTTTCTCCAGAAATGGAAGAACCTGGGCTTTCAACCGCTTCATCACCTGCCGCATCTGCTTTTCCATTTCTTTGTATCGGCTTACCGCCTCTTCGGAAATTTCCACAGACCGGATCAGGCGCTTTTCCACCCTGGCATGTTCGCCGCCGAATTCCATCTGATCTATCTGTTCCCTTAATGCGTTCTGCAGCTCTTCCTCGAATTGCATATCCACTCTTTCCTTCGCCATGTTATAGATCAGGGCACCGATTTCATTTTCCGTCTCAGCCTGGTTATTCTGTACTCTCTCCTCAAAATCTGGCTCCGCAGTGCAGTCCGGACTTTTTTGTTTTTCCGATTCATCGCCATGATTGCCACTGGTTTCGGTCGTTTCATTACTATCACCGCCGCTGGTTTTAGTCGTTTCGTTACCATCATCGCTGTTGGTTTCGGATGTTTCATGACTGCTGGATTCAGATGCGGCATGATCCTCCGCCTCGTTTTGCTTTTTCGGATTCCATGCGCCATCCCAGGGGATATCCTGCGCTTCTCCCCCCGTCTGTCCGGAGATGTAATCTCCGGAATAGGAAGAGAGCTGGGATAGCAGTTCGTCAATAAGCTGTTCAGTTCTTTCCGGATCATCCTCTGTAAATCCTTGTCGTTGTTCCGATGCCTGAGCTTTGGAATTACCTGGCTGCGTTTTTGATTGACTAGCCGTTGGTTTTTCAGATTTTCTTTCCGGTTGGCTAACAGTTGATTCATCAGGTTTATTTTCTGATTGTCGGTCAGACCGTTCTGTTGACTCACGCTCTGGTTCTTGTGCAGGACAGTCCCCGGAGCCGCTCTCTGAATCAGGGGTTTCCTGTGAATTTTTCTCTTCCTGGCTCTTCTCTGAACCATTTTCCTGATCTTGTTGTTCTCCGCATTCTGATTTCTCTGGCTGCCCCTGCTCTGCGCCTTCTGATTTTTTTTCCTGATTCGATTCTGCCCGTCCATCTTCTGAATTATTTTCCTGACTCTGTTCCTGGTGGCCTGAATCAATACTATCCGGTGAATCTTGTTCTTTCTGGCTTTTTTCAGGAGTCTCCGAACTTTGTTGTTCACCACAATCCGAATATTCTTCCGACTTTGAAGCTGCGCATTCACATTCTGACTCTTCCCCCTGATTATGCTCCGGTAATTCATCTTCTGATCTCTCGCTTTGTTCCTGCTCTGGCTTTTTGTCTTGATCACGGTCTGATGATTCACCCTCTGTCTCTTCCTTCTGACTCTGATCCAACTGGCTGGATTCTGCTCTTTCTTCCGGATTCTGTTCCTTCTGATCACATTCTGCCTCTTTTCCCTTTTGTCTGCTTTTTTCCACATCAGCCACATCAGCCTTGATAAACTTCCATATTTTCAGCAGGATCTGGTTTGTCGCTTCAAAACGGGCGCTTTCCTGTACTGCTTTAACCGCTCCATTAATCACCGGGATGCACAAGTCCAGGCATTCTGTGTACTCCTGTCCCACTCCTTCCCAGTCATTTACACTCCCGGAGAGGGTATACTGTGTGATCACATTCAGCATGATCTCTGTTCTGGCACGCCCCATTTCCATCTGTTTTTTCAGACTGATAATTAAATCAGAGTGGCGGGTGCGGTTCATCTGGATTCCCTGACGGATGCTTCCCGGATACTGCCGGCACATTTTTTCTTCCACATAAACGTCCTCCAGCAGGTTATTCAGATAGGCAGCCGTTTTATAAACCAGTCTGATCACGGTATACTCTTCATTCTGAAAGCATTCCTTCAAAGCCTCCAGGCATTCTTTTTCTCCTTCTGCTTCCGGCACTGGGGAATGGGGATAAAATTTGTGTTCCTTTAAAATGCCATCCAGATATTTTTCCCTCAAATACGAATTGCTGTAATTCTTATGGCCACATTCATGTCCGAGTATCCCTACCAGACTTTTATTTTTTAGTTCTTTATTGTAAAAACTCTGGGTTAGGATATTGTCAATATTAATCCCAACCATGTTTCCGTCACACCACCCTGCGCTTTCCGGTTCATCATCCCGATAAATATGTACATTACGGAAGTGATCCCTCGTAATCTGTGCCGACATCTTCCGCAGCAGTTCCTGATATCGTTCCGAAAGAAATATTTCCTCATCCGATATCTGCTCTTTCATCTGGCGGATTTTCTGCCGGTAAATCTTTTCTGTCCATTTCATTTGTTTTCCTCCAATTAATGCTGTTCCTGTTCACCTGTGTTATGCGGCATTTCATCGGAAAGCATTTTTTATGCTTCGGCCTCCTAAACAGCCTCTTCAAAATACGGACGGATATAGACATCCATGATCTCTTCCCGTTCAGATGCCTCCATGGATGCCTTGCCTACCACAGTATCCCTTGCTGCCTCCAGGATATTGCTTTCAATCATGCAGGACCATACCCAATCCTCATACTCCCGGTACTCACAGATCCCGCCCCGAATCTCCTCATTTTTAATATGTTTCCGAATCTGAACCGCAATCTCTGCCATCTTCCACAGAAGAACGGCATCCTGAAATCCGGTTTTCCGCATGGCACGATTCACCATCTGGCTGACCGACATATCTTCCCTGTGCTGCACCATGCCCATTCTTGACAGCACCGACTCGTTAAACTGCCTGCAGCCAATATAATTCATATTGGTTGTCAGGATGACGATCGTTTCCGGATGGCGGTTAATGATCTCTCCATTTAGCAATTCTATAGATGCCGTATCATCCAAAAGCGCGTTCAGCCTTGCCAGTGTTGCCGACCGTTCCATCAGCGTCGGCTCCTGTATTTCAATGACTGACGGCCTTTTGCATGCCTCTATAATAGAAGACTCCACCATGGAAAAATCTTTTTCTTCCTTTGCAGACTGGTAGCCTTTCTGAAATACTGCCTCCAGGATTTTCTGGAATGCCTCTTCCTGTCCGATTCCGCTCTCATATAAACCAGACACCTCATTCAGGGCGGTTGCAGGATCCATCGTCATATCCTCAAACAGCGGATACCTGACGTCCTGTACAGACTTCCTGCTGGTATTTGGCACCATGGAAGCGATCAGCTCCATCTCGTCCGTATTCGGCCCGCAAGTAAAGTAATAGTACGGAACCCCTAACACCTGCGCAATGATTTTTGCATCCGTACTTTTTCCTACCCCGGCGCTTCCTGTGATCATAAATGTCCGTACAGGCGTCTTTGCAACAGCCCGCAAAATCTTTTCCGCATCTGCGCCCACCTTATATTGGTCTGGCAGGCTTGGGATGAGTCTCTTAACCTCATCCGGGAACCGAAGATTAAGAAAATACGTTTTCTGCATTTCCGCAATCTCATATTCCACGCTTATGTTCGTTTTCTCAAATACAAGGAATTTTCCAATCCCCACTTCATTTGGAGAATATACCCCTGACCGGATCATATTGTATGTCAGACATGGTACTGATTCATTGGATAAATGGCTATTGTCAAACGGAATGCCATCTTCCCCGATCCATTCCCGATCTATAATCCGTCGATACAGGTTATCACTGCAGATATAGGCGGCCCGCATCATCTCTTCCCGATCCGGCCATCCTGATTGAAACTGTGCCTTTAATTTTTCATACTGGGAACGAAATTCCAGATTAAAGAGGCTCCCCTTTTCTTCTATACTTGCATAAGCAAACATCGCAAGGAACTCTTCCCCATTATCGGAATCCTGACATATTTTCGGCAGAGAGCTGGTCGTACCCGCGTCGTCTGATTCTTCATATATCCCTCCCTTAAACTGCCCATTCTTTGGATTGTAACATAAAACACGCCGTTTCCCTTCCTTGTCATATTCCAGACAGTAATAAATCACTTCTCCATTTTTTTCGGTCTGGATTCCTGCAGCGGCAGCTTCTTTTCCCGTCTCTGCTTCTAATAATTTCAAGATTGCAGATATGACCCCTGGATATAATGTAGCTTTCTTTCCTCTTGTTATCTTGTTATGGATAGAACAGCACTGCGGATCCGTGGAATATTTGACGCCCCTGTTTTTGTTCACCTCTTTCTGGAAAGGCTGAGGCAGTTCTCTTTCTATCTGCCAATTTTCAAATAGCTTTGTAACTTCCATTGTCTTCTCCTTTCTTCCTGCATGATTTTTCGCACAAAAAAACCATCGGCATCTGCTGCCCATGGCTCTTTGTCTGTATGTTGTCTTTCCTCCTTTCATAAAAGGAACAGAAAAAAAGGCAAGGCACAAACACTTCGCACCTTGCCAAAATCTGCTCCATTTTTCTTCATGGGTTATTCCATGATGTAGGCCGAGCCTAAAGATTTGGTCTCCTGCCCCTGTCGGCAGAACAAAAATTGGTTATACATTAACATGTATATAAAATACTTATCCACGCAATCATAACACCATATATAGTGTATGTCAATATATTCTATCATATATTTTGTATTTTCAGCTTGTAAAAAATATTGCTATAGTATATAATAAGATTTAGTAATGTATCTCTAATGTTGAATTAATTTTAAACATATAAAGTTAACACTACTAATACTAAAATAAAGGAGATGTGCTATGACAGAAGCATCTAGACACAATCTAATTACAGAAATTTTTTGTAATTATGGGAATACTGCTTATTTACTTAAGACACATGATAATTCCTTTCAAAATGTCCGTGGCAAAAAACTATGGACGCTGTGGTATGGTAAGCATGGCAAGTATGGTGAATATATTGATGGTTTGTATGTCTCTAATTTAGAAGATAAATACAAGAAAGCAAAGCGAGAACATACACTTTCTGATTTTGATTCCCAGTTAATTTGTTTGTATAATTCCCTTCAAGAGGAATTTGATAATCTTATGTAATAGAAATAGGTAAGCAATACTGTTTATTTTGCACACCCTGTATTTTTTGTATTGCTTACCAATTTCTTGACTATATATCACTTCGGCTTTGTCCTATTTAATCATGTTATAGTCGGCAAAATATTGCCAATAAGATAATGTAAAATGTCTTTATAAATTTCTTATTGTAGTCGCATTTTTTATTACCATATCATTCTCATCTCTCCTCACAGATCAAACAGTTCCATCTGCACAGGACGGTTCCTGTATTCTGCTTCCAGCTCTGCAATCCGTTCCTTGCCGAGTATCTTATTTGCAGAATATTTTTCACCTGCCGGAAGGTTCTCATACCCGCATCTCCTCAACTGCTTCTCCATTCTCTCAATGCGCTTCTCCTTCCGCTCCTGCCGTTTCTCACATTTTCTTTTTTTCGCAGCCTGGATCTGGTCTGACTGATGTACCACAGTAATCCCATTCCGGATATCTTCCAGATCCTGTTCAAGATCCCTGCTTTCCCTCGACTCTGCCCGCAGATTCAAAATCTCAATCTTTAAATCCCTGTCATATAGATACAAATACGAAAAGCGGTTAAGCCAAATATTCTTCCGGATATGCTCTGTCCCCATTTTGACCACTTCCCGGCAGATGTCCATGGATACCGGTTTTTCCAGCAGCCGTCTCCCCTTTTCGATCGACACCATCGGCTCTCCTCTAAAAAATGTATCGTCCTTACGCACAGTCATAACTTTCAGGTCGTAGAATACATTTCCCCTTTTGGAATCAAGATTTTTATTTCTCAATGCGCAAAAGCCGATATTACACATCTTTGTGCATACCATGGGATCATATAGAAAGTTCCATTGTTTTTGCTTTTCATCATACCGCATATGCGACCTGCAAATCTTTCCGTCCCGTTTTTTATAACATTGCTCATACAGTTTTTTCTTTTCCCAGTCCTGCTTATCCCTGACCTTTTCTATGCTTTCCTCATAGGAATAACTGCCGTCTCTATGACATACGCAAAAATTAAAGATCCCTTTTTCCAGATTCCAAAGCCGTCTGTCGTTCTTTTCACACGTATTTTTCCAAAAAGGGCAGCGTATCACCGGATTGTTATTCTCATAGCACCATTCCACTCCGGCATACGACATCGAACTGATGCAGTTTTCGGCCTTCACAAATAGTCCGCATCCAGTGCGGAAAGGGATTTTATTGATATAACCTGGCTGATATTCAAATCCGCCGTATAGGTTCTCCAGCGGCCCCTTTCCATAACAGCCTCCCGGAAGCCTTACATAATCCGGATAATCGGTATCTGTATATCCTTCAGATAATAGCTGTTCTGTGAGCTGGTTATATTTACTCACTCCTGACCACCTCCTGACAGTCTCCGCCTCATATTTTGTTTTACCAGATCAGAGTCCTAAACATGGACGGATATCGAAATAATGTTCCATCCTACGTCTAAAACCTGCCGTATCCATCCCGTATTCGTCCGCAATACAGCCCTCACAGGCCGGATATTTATATGCAAGTGTCCGGGAAACTCTCAGATCCCATGTATTCAGCTTTTTCGAACATCTGCTGCAATACTTTTCTATTTTCTCTCCCATCTTTCATCCTCCCAGCATGTGTATTTCATTTTTGGCTCCCTCTATTAAAAATCCATCCTGAATCTCTACTTCATCTTCGCCAAGTTCCTCATCTTTTTTCGATCCGCTAATACACAGATAACAGGACAGGTTCCCGCCGGCTGATTTTCCATGTTCTTCCTCGAACTGCGAAAACCATTGCTGCATAATATTGTCTGCCACTATGATTTTCCGGCAGTCAAATTTACTGTCCTCTGTCACGTTTAGAGAAAACTCCTCTGCCACTTTTGTATAGAATGGAATAATGCCTTCCTTCAAAAATAAATCCACTGTCTCTTTCGAAACTTTTTTTCTCATATCCACTCCTCCTCGCAAAATAATCTGTACAGTATGCTACTTACAGATTTTTCATATTAAAGTACTGCTTCTCATATAAAGCCATACAGAAAGCCTGTCACTGGCAGCCTTTCTGCATACGATGGTATAAAGAAGCGGAAGAAAAACTGCTCTCCTTCCACTTCTTTCAACACCTGATCCTTATGCGCTTTCTTTGAGATATGCCTCATAACACGCAAGGCACTGTCCGGAATCCGGACGCATCCCGAACGCTTTCATCAACTCGAAATAGCATCTTGCGTCTTCGGGCCGTTCAAACAGCACCCTCTCCGCTTCTTCTCCGGCTGTAAGGCAATCTCCGACAGCTACTTCCCATCTTTTATTTTCCGGATTATAATAGCAGCCGCTGATCTCATCCGTTCCAAAGCAGCCATGCTCCTTTTTCATAAAAATAGAATGCACTGCCTCCCAGTGTTCTTCCCGCAATCGTTTTTCCATATACCGGGATTCCTGTTCGGCATGGCGGACACGGGCATCTGTGTCCCACACCCGTTTTTCTAACATCCTGCACTGCTTCTCCCGTTCCCGCAGATTCACCTTCATTACATCCAACGATTTCTGAAGCATCACATTCTCGGTCTGCAGCCGCAGCAGCTCCCTCTTCTTTTTTGTAAATGCAAACATCCTTCTCTCCTCGGTTCCTTATGCTGTTTTTTTCTGTCCACACATTTTCTGAAATTCTGCTTTCACACGCTCTCCCAGCACGGTATTCCTCTTTTCTGTATCATTGCTGCGGATTGCCTGTCGAATTGCATTCTGGCTTCCCACTATGATGACCTTCTGCTTTGCTCTGGTCACTGCGGTATAGAATATATTCCTTTTCAGCATCCTGTAAAAACAGGGCAGCATGGGCAGGATGACCACCGGATATTCCGATCCCTGGCTTTTATGTACGCTCATTGCATACGCATGGGTCAGCGGCCACATTTCGCCGGCTTCATACTCCATCAAACGTCCATCCCCAAAATCCACTTCCATCTTATCTTTCCCTGCCTCTTTATAGATTCTGGAAACACTGCCGATATCCCCATTCGAAATTTCATCACTGTTTTTAATCTGCATGACCTTGTCGCCCTGCCGGAAATATCTTTTTCCGTTCTTGATCTGCCTTTTTTGCCTGGTCTCCGGATTCACAATATCCCGCAGCGCTTCATTCAATGCATCGGCACCGGCCAGTGTGTCTTTTTTCAATGGTGACAGCACCTGGACTGCATCCGCATTTTTCCCTGCCGCCTTCCATTGCTGCTCATAAATTTCCATAATTTTTTTCGCCGCAATCTCATCTGTACCCGCCGGATAGATCTGGAACGAATCATCCTGGAGCAGTCTGGCATGGTTCCCATTGATCCTGTCCGCATTCTCACTGATCGTAGAATTTTCTGCCTGACGGAAACAGGTATCCAGAACGGTTGTGGGAATCACTCCCGATGCGATCAGCTCCTTGAATACATTTCCCGGTCCTACAGACGGAATCTGATCCTTATCTCCAACCATGACAAATCGGGTGCCCTGTCTGATACACGAAAAAAGCCGGTATGCTAAAAACATATCTACCATACTGAATTCGTCTGCCACGATCAGATCATCCGGAAGCATTGCCGGTTCATTCCATGCCTCCTCCCCGTCTTCTCCGGACAGACCTACAGCCTTATGTATAGTCAGCGCCGGATAGCCTGTACTCTCATACATCCGTCTCCGGGCTTTTCCGGTGGGTGCGCACAAAAGCATCATGGCATCTTTGTCCAGTTCCTCCTGGACGCCGATTATAATTCGGATCACCGTTGTTTTTCCGCGTCCGGGACCGCCTGTAATGATACTGACTCCATGTTGAAAAACCATCCTTACAGCTTCCTTCTGCTTATCATCTAAAAGAATTCCTTCTCGTTTCTGAACTTTGTCGAGATAGGGCTCTATATTCATTTTTCGGGGTGCTTCCGCAATCAGCTGTATCAGCTTCGATGCCGCACCGGATTCCGCACGGTAATTTTGGAGCGGATACACATTCTTTTCCCGGCCTGCCACCAGTTCCTTGTCCAAATACACCATCTGGTTTCCGGCATTCCTGATTGCCTGGTCGGATACCTTTCCCTTACTCCGCTTATGGTTCAGCAGAAGTCCGGTACGTTCCACAATTTCCCGGCTGTACAGAAAGAGATGCCCTTCCGATTCCGCTTCTTCCAGAATATACCGGATAGCTGCCTTGATACGCAGCGGATCCTCCGGGTGGAAATTCTGGCTCTTTACCGCAATCGGATCTACGGTCTTAAATCCAAATCCCCGGATCTCACAGAGACGGTACGGATTCTCTTTTACAACACTGACTGCACCGTCCTTAAAATGCTCCTGGATCTTGGTCACCATCCGCGGCGTCGCGCCCATCGGCGAGAGCAGCACCATCAATGATTTGATCGTATTACTCTTCTGGTAAGATTCCAGTATTTCTTCCAGCTTCCCTTCCGTGATCCCCTGGATTTCCAACAGACGCTCCGGTTCCTTTTCAAATATATCAAATGTTTTCTCTCCAAAGCGCTTTACGATACGCTCTGCCGTAACCGGCCCAATCCCTTTGATCAGGCCGGAGGACAGGTAGCTGCAGATGCCTTCCTTTGTCGTAGGCATATTTATATGGAATTTTTTCACCTCATACTGCATCCCATAATTTGATTCTTTCCACTTCCCATCCAGGTTCACAATGACTCCCCGGCTTAAGGGGATGTCCATTCCAACTGCCCGGAAGCTGCTCCGGCAGTGTCCTTCCTGCGTGCAGAACTCCTCCGGCAGTTCTTCTTCCGTTTCATATACTGCCACTGTATATCCATTATCCGGATTATAATAAATCTTATCCAGCGGCCTGCACTGAATCAAGACAGCACCCCTTTGCCATGCCCGGGCTTCCAGAACAGCCACAGGTATTTTCCCTTGACCTTTGCTGACGGTATTCCCGATTCCTGCAGCGCTCTCGCAAGCACCTCCATCCGGTTCCTCGGGAAATTCCTGAGTGCGCCGATCCTGCGGTATCCGTCCTTCGCCTTTACTGAACACATCCCGTCGTTGCGGATGGACAATCCCTGATATCCTTCTTTATCCATTTTCTCAATCATCCTCATGATCCTTTCTCTTCCATCTGACACGTACCAGGCCAATGCTTTTTTAGATTCTTCGTCCTGGCTCTGCGTGGTATCTGCCTGTGAACGCTTTGCTGCCGCCTGGTTTAGCCGGCTTTTCTCTCCCGATTCGGGCTTTCGCTTTCCTGCCTGGCAATCCTGTTTTCTTCCAGTATCTGCTCTGAGATCCTTTGCTTCTTTTTGGGTCGGTTTTGCCGTGTCCCAAGCCGCCTGATATTTCCCCGGTGTAACAATACTTTTCCTCTGCTCATATGCCTTTCCCCTTTCTTTTTCTGTTTCTTTCTCTAAATTCCCAGACTGTTCCTGCTCTGCTGCTCTGCCATTGCCATCCTTTGCGTTCCTCCATGGCATCTTAATACCGGCAAGAATCAAAAAGATCGGAACGGCAAGAGACAATGCATTGTAAATAATTGCAAGAAAAAACGGCCATAAAAAAGGTGTAAGCAGCAATCCGATCAAAACGGACGCTGCCATCAAATGCCGGTTTTCTTTCATCCAATTGAGAATCTTTTTATCCAGAGCAATCTCCTCCATGCTTCTATCGTCCATGGTCACCTCTCTTTCCCGGCGCAATGGCCGGTCTCATTGTTTAATTAAACGCATAATCCTCTGCATTTACGCCATCTACATTCCTGAATTCATCGTCTACATCTCTCCTTCCTCTCTGCCGGGAATCGGAACGGCTGTCCCTTCTGTTCTCTGATCTGCCCCTGTCTGACTTCCCGCCATCTGATCGTCGGTTTCCGGAATTTTCATTCCTCCGCGAAGAATTATTCCGATCCTGCCGGTTGTCGCGGTCTCTGCGTGAAGAACGGTCCCTGCGGTCCTCTTCCCTGTAATCCTCCTCATAATTCCCATCCGTGTCACGATCTTCCTGGTTTGCCTTTTTGCTCTCTGCAAACTCAATGTTATTCACAATGATCTTCATAGCATATACCTTGTCCCCGTCACGGTTCGTATAATTATCATTCTGGAGCCTGCCTGTTACCAGCACTTTCACGCCTTTCCTCAAATAATCTTCCACAAACTCCGCCCTTTTTCCAAAGGCCGTACAGGAAAAGAAATCTGCCTTTTCTTCATCGTCTTTGCGGACAAATGGGCGGTCTACCGCCATACGGAAATTTGCAATCGCGATTGCATCCTCGCCACTGGAATAACGCACTTCCGGATCCCTGGTTAATCTTCCCATAAGTATTGACTGATTCATTCGTATTCCTCCTCGTTTTGATTTTTTTCATTATTGCTTCTGAAATTCACATCACGGGTTCCTTGCCGTCCTCTTCCTCCTTTCTCCTGGCCGCCGTTTTTATAGATTTTCCGGCCAGATTTGACCATAATCAAACCTCCTGTGTCTTTTATATACAAGCCTTATAGGCGTTGCATACTTCTTAAAAAATAACCCTCCATCCTTTTCCGGTCTTTTATGCAAAAAAAGAAAGCACCCAGAACCTTCATTCTAAGTGCTTTACGTACTCGTACAATTCTAATCCATATTTTCGTTTTTCTAAAAATAGCAATATCAAGCAAATGCGCTTGCAAAATGATCTCCCGGTCTATCACCCCCGGAACAAAATTTCCTTATCCATTCCTGATGAAATGGATATAAATTAATCACAAAATCATATTAACACAATATATAGCATTCGTCAATCAAAAGATTCTATATTTTGTATATCAATAGATTTTATTTCTAATATTTATTCCGAACATTTCAGGATAATCTACTATATTAGCAGAATATGCCCCCTCTGAAATGTATTGGATTTCAAAAGCTTTTTTTAATTTCCATGCAAACTGGTTCATATACACACAGCACTGACGCTTAAATTTATATTTAATCTCCCAAGGCAAATGGAATTCTATTTTTTATACTAAGTTGACAATCTATCCTTATTTTAGACAATAAAATCCCTATGCCTTGCTTTTCTTCTTTTTTGTTTTTCACCAGTTTCTTTACCACCACCTTTCCTTTACTGTTTCTATATAAACCGTACTTGTATCTTTCTCCCCATCTCTTCCTTATGTTCTTCCAGCGGCGTTTCCTTCATGGATTCCAGTAGTCTCCTGTGTTTCTGCTCTAAACTCTGCTTCACTTTCTTCCATATCTTTTCCCACGCCTCCATACACTGGCTTATCATATGCCCGATCTGGAGCAGATAATAATGATTTTTCAACGCTTGATAATCCTTGCTGTACAGATGCTCCAGCCCGTATCCATGCTTTTTCTGCGCATTGAATCCCTCATTTTCTATTTTCCATCTCATCCTTCCCCGCTCTATCAGATCGGTTACATTCTTTCTTGTGACTGGCAAATCCGTCAGGAACCAGAATTCTTTCCGGTTTGTTTGTATTTCCCCTTTTTTCTTCCCCTTTTTACAAATATCCTCCCTGCTTTCCACATATTCCGCCAAATTTACCTTATATCCTTTATAATCTATATCTGTTACATAATCATACCAGTTTTTCCCTGTCTCCCATATCCGTTCCTGGTAATTCTTTTCCAATCTTTTCAGTTTCCTGTATTCTTCTGCAATGCTCGGGATACTCCCTTCTTTATACCGCAGGATATACCGCCAATTTTTTCTCACGCATCTTTCAAAAAAGCCTTCACATGCGTACAAACTATCCCCGCACAGGCAGATGGGCAGCCTTGGGAATGCTTTTTTCAGCTTTTCCATCAAACGCCAGCAGGCTTTCCTTTCACAGTCCTGTTTCGCCATCTCTTTTCCATCTTCATTGTCTACAAATTCCGTCTGGATACTTATTAGGATTTTCGGATGCAGCACCAGTTTTGCCTCCAGCACATAATAATAGTTCTCCTGGTATTCTTTTTCCGTCCCTCTGTTATGCGTCCGGTGCAGGCTCTTCCCATCTAATTCCCTCTGGGTGCTGTAAAACTGTGTCCCGTCTATGATAACCTGCCAGTATTTTCCCCTTATGCGCATATCTTCAAATGCCCGGCTGCGCAGCAGCCTGCGGCACAGACAATGAATGACTTCCTGCAGGTTTTCCGGCTCCAGCCGTTCCAGATACCGGTTGATGGTTTCCCAATAAGGCAGCTCCTCCACGGCAGGTTCTTCTTTGCATAACAGCCAGATATTTTTTATCATTATCTCGGAATTGAATTCTTCACTTGTCTTGCGCATACTGTTGATGTAAAATAGAGAGGAAAGGATACGGGTCATAAGAAGTATCACACCAGGGTATGTGATATAACTCTGATGTCGGGGATCTGGGACTTGTTTTAATAATGGCAAAAGTTCTGGGAAACAGTGCCTGATCAGCTTAGCTGATTCACAGGCAAGGTGAAACTGTTCCAGGTGTTCCCTGGCTTCTTTTCTTCTGATTTTTATTCTTGCTTCATTGTAAAACCTCCTCTCTTTTATGGGTGTGCGAAAAAATAGTTTTGTGGTTAATTCTATTATCTCGCATTTTCCCATAAAATGGGAGGTTTTTTTACGAAAAATTTTTTAAGCGTCAGAGCTGATATACACAGCAGCTCTGACGCATAAATTTAATTTTATTTTTCTAAGCTATAAAAACATTACATTTTTAACAGCTTTTTCTTGGTTTTCTGAATCTCAGGGAATAGTATCCCCTTG
>ERZ808051.1003-NODE-1003-length-22526-cov-5.743463_pt1 | contig 22526 bp, 25 predicted proteins | sample MGYA00380199_ERZ808051 | MGnify/ENA primary metagenome ERZ808051 (study PRJEB31490, sample SAMN06133391) | mouse gut metagenome | isolation source: J11 | host: mice | place: China: Chengdu | collected 2015-05 ...
GCATATGCTGACACTGAGATGAAACGCAAAGCGATTGAAAAGGCTTCGCAAAATGTTGGGGAAGTCGCCAGCCTCCCTACAGAAAAAGCGTTTTGGGAAGGTGATGACGACATCATCGGGCGACTTTGTAGGGGATACTAATCAAAAAGATTATTCCGATAAAATAACATAGACAGCCTAATTCATGTAGACTGCATATAGATTTCTTAGGCGGTCTATGTTAAAATCGGAATAATCAGAGAATCGGAATAATCCAAATAGAAATCCTGTCCTCCAACCTCTAAATGAACCTGCCGACCAACAAATGCAAATCCCTGTCCTAATTCTAATAGAAAACTTTGAATATGTTCTGTTAGTTTCTGTTCTATTTCCACCTCACGTCTTGGCATATCGGTTCCCAAAAAGTCAAACAAATAAGGATCTTTAAATATCTGATTCGCCATATCAGAATCAAGCGATGGCAGTGCCACAGGGAAATTGTTGACTGTTTTTCCAGTACGTTCCATTAATTTACTTTGTATCTGTAACTCAAGTATCGTTTTACTCCAACCATTTTCTATCGTTTTACCAGCATACCATATGCGTTCTTCCTGTGTTTTTAATTTATCCATCAAAGTAATATTTGTCCGCCATGGTATTTGTGCAACGACCCGTTGCACAATTTCATAATCCCCCCAACACTGGGCAAATTTTCGCATATACTTAATATTACGTGGAGAAAAGCCGGACATTTCTGGAAAAGCAATTTTCAGATCCTTTGACATACGGTCAATAACCTTTGCACCCCATCCCTCTTCCTCTTGTTTTTTCAAAATAGCCCTGCCAATATTCCAGTAAAGGCAAATCATGCTTGTATTGGCGTTCATTACAACTGAAACTCTCTGCTTCTGAATTTCTTTCTTAATTTCTTCTATAAATTGCAAATAGCTATCACCCATTTCAGAAAGATTCGGAGCAACCGGAAATATCACTCCCTCTTTATCCTTTCCCATCCGCTTGCGCTTATCCATAAAACACCTCCTATATTCCTATTTGCCAATTACCATATTTATCCTATTCTTACATCCACATTTGGCAAAGCATAAATTGTTTTAGGTGCATTTTTAGGCAAAGTCAGTATCGACTACTTCGATACATTACGATTTCTCCTTACATTCAAATTGTATTTCCCCGATAATCTTAAAAATACCTTAATATAGAAATCATTTTATCACCTGTCTTTGGTTAAATATAAACCACGTCCTTAATTCCCATGGAATATAATGCAATCATAATCACACCGTCACTTCATCACCTGCACAAAAACTTTTTATATCTGCACACCACTTTTGAATGTTGGTTTCAATGTTTTGCTTTCCTTCCAAGTGTGCCAAAACATGCCTTTTATTTAATAAATAAACGAAACAAATAACTTCCTGTGCCGTTCTTCGTCGCTCTTCATCACTTAAAAAATTCAAATAATACATGTCATCCAGACTATTTGTTCTCTCTAGCATATGACTATCGCCATTAAGCACAAGCCTATACATTAGATTCTTGAAATAATCAATGTAATCTTTGTCTCCAATCTGTTGCAAAATCGTATCATCACAGGAAATCTCTACTATTCCCTTTTTATACACAAATGTTGAGAACGCCTCCATCACTCGTCGCATTAAATTCCCAACAGTCAGAGTGTCATTCGCATTCTTGCCACAAGCATAATCATATACAGCTTTCAAAATCTCAGAATATTCGTTTCGTTTTGTGTAACTGAATGGAATAATCTCTTTGTTTTTTAATTCACAACAAGCATATGTAACTTTCTTTTGCCCGTTGCTTTCTCGCTTATATTCGATGCAAACCTCTTCTCCAATTTTTTGAAGATCATATAAACACTGAATATCATGTGTCATCACTAGAATTTGGCTTTCTGGATTGGTTTTAATAATATCGGCTACCTTTGCTTTCAGCAGTGACATAATTCCCACTTTGTTTTCAAAATCAAAACTTGATATAGGATCATCAATAACAAGGATTAGTTTTTTTGAATACCCGTCTTTCGCCTCCTGATTCATAATCAGTTCTGTAAAAAAATAGCATAAAGCAATAATATTTCTTTCACCAACAGACACATTGTTAGGCTTTACTACTTTTCCGTGGGCATACAATACATATTTATCACCTTCAACTTTGATTTCTAATCTATCCTTTGAAAAGAACACAAATCTAAGGCTCTTATTAATCAAACTGACTGCTATTTTTATGTTTTTCTTTCGAGATTTTAAGATATTCAGTTCATCATTGAGATTTTTGATTTTCTCGTCAGATTCCTTTAATGCTTCATCAGCTTTCTTCTGTTCCCCCAAGGCTTACTTCCATAACTTAATATCGCTAGAAACCTCATAATGTGCAATGGCCGCATTATCATTTGTGAGATTCCTTTTAAGGCCAGCAACTGTTTTAAGTTCTGCATTTCTTTTAGATTCAGCTTCAATTCTAAGTTCCAAATCCAATATTTTATCTTCAAGATTACCTAATTCACCCAAAAGAATAATTGCATTCAACCCATCGTCTCGTATTTTAACACGTGAACTCACATAATCTTCATTAAACACATGAATACACTGCGTATCCACAAAAGCCATATCTTTTTCATCAAGTAATGTGGCTTGGATTATATCATCAACTACATCCCCTTTTGCCTTACGCACAGCATTAGAAATAGTACTTTTTCCAGAGCCATTTTTCCCGTAAAGAACTGATATTCTATCTTCATTCATAAATAATTTCAGCTCTTTTTCTTCATTAAAAAAGCCCCCTTTAAACTTTATCTTTTTTAGCATTTTATCCTCCCATTTAAATCATTTGAAAATATTTGAACGCATTTTTTATTGCATTTTCTTTTTCTTCTGTGCAGTTTGGCCGCTTAACATTTTCGTTCTTTGCCGTATTATAATTCTCACGCTCGATAATACCACACTTCGCTTTAATCTGAGCAATATTCAAACTGGATACTTTCAATCCGTATTTATCAAGCACATACTGTTTAATTTCCGCATAAGTGGCTTTGCTCTCCGCAGCCGTCAAATCAAGCTCGCTCATTTCCAATTCCACTTCTATATTCTGTTTTGTATGAAGTTTTGAAAGCAACACGATACTTTCGACTGTATTTTCATTGAGCAACCGAATTTCCTTACCAACCTCACCATCATAATACACTGGAAAGTTAAAGTTTATCTGCTTCAGCATGCGTCCATTATCCAACTTTTCCGGATAAATTTCAACGCTTTCTATAAAGTCTCTCAAAAATTCCTTCTTTTCAAGGTCCGTCAGCCGGTAATACAGCCTGTCAAAATTCGCCAGGATTTTGTAAAGCTGCTTTGCCGTAATCTGCTTCTCATAGGCTCCGTTTATCTGGCTATCAATATCTGCGATCGTATCCTCCAGTTCAGATGCCTTATCATACAGATTATCCAGCCTGTCCTGCATGTCTTGATACTTGCGGTCATAATGTTTATCGGACACATCCAGCTTATCCGTCAGCTTCGTCTTCGCCCCAATCACCTGCCGCAAATGTTTCTTAAGCTGTTCCCGCTCCGTCTCCAGTGTGCTCACATCCACCCTCTCCGACATCTTCCGCAGGACAAATTCTTTCCACTGTTCATTCGCCGCCATATCCAGAATCACATTCTCCACTTCCCGGTTAAACTCACTCTGGTTGATCGACGGCTTGAAATCACAGAAATGTTCCTCATCAATTTTCTTCCTGTGCTGGCACCTGTAATAAAAATCATCCTTGTATTCGCCGGTCTTCTTATTCTTCCGCCGCCGGACAGTCCCGGCAAACCCCTTGCCGCAGACCGGACAGATAACCAACCCCGACAACAGGTGCTCATGATCCAGGCTGTGTGTCTTATTCCACTTGACACCCGTTTCCTTCCGTCTCTCCTGCGCCGCCGTCCACAATTCTCCATCAATGATCGCCTCATGCCTTCCGTCCGTGACCATGTAATCCTCCACCTGAACCCGGTGGTATTCATCCCTGGTTCCTTTCACCCGTTCCGTGGTACTCTTTCCATAAGTGATTTTCCCGATATACACCGGATTGTCCAGCACCCGCATGATGAGCCCCCGAGAAAAATAATTCAGTTCAAACTCCCTATTCTTCTGCTTTGCATATCCCCTCTGGTTCAGGTAATTGCAGATAGAATCCGCTCCCATGCCTTCGTGGACAAATTTCTCATAAATGATTTTTACAACCGCCGCTTCTTCCGGCTCCACCATCAGGGTACTTGTCTTAGAATCCAGCCTATACCCGAAAGGCGCCAGCCCGCCGTTCCATTTCCCTTCCCTCGCTTTCTGCTTCCTGCCTTCCATCGTCTGCACCAGGATATTCTCCCGCTCAATCTCCGCCACCGCGGACAGGACAGTGATGGTCAGCTTACCGGAATCCTTTGATGAATCAATGCCGTCCTCCACGCAAATCAGGTTCACGCCAAAGTCCTGTATATACTGCAGGGAATTCAGCACATCCGCCGCATTCCTCCCAAATCTTGACAACTTGAACACCAGTATATAATCCACCCCGTCTCTGTCATCCGCAACATCCCGGAGCATCTGGGAAAATTCCGGGCGTCCGGTGATATTCTTCCCCGATTTCCCCGCATCACAATATTCCCGTACAATATCCATCTTCTGAAATTCCGCAAACTTTGTCAGCCGGTCCTTCTGGGCTTCCAGGCTGTACCCATCCACCTGCATCGCCGTAGAAACCCTCATATAGGTATAACATTTCTTCCTCTTCATCACAAATCCCCCTGCTCTTTCATCTCCACATCCGTGTCCAGCATCTTATAATGCTTCAGCGCATCTACGATGAATCCTTCCTTATCTTTCGGGCAGACCGGAACCCTTGCATTCGTTTTCTTTGACACATTGTAGTTCTTCCCCAAATCCAACCCATATTTTCTCTTCACCTGGGCAATATATAAAGAGGAAACTTTTGCACCGAACTTCTCCGAAACATATTTGCGGATCTGTGCATATGTCGCTTTTGCCTCAGATGCCGTCAGTCCCAATTCTCCACAATCCAAAGTGAACACTACCTGCTCATCCGGCGCTTTATCCTCTTTCAAATCTTCTTCCCCATAAAACACCGGGAACCGGAAAGCAATGCTTTTTATAATCTTCCCATCCGGATGCTCCGGATAAACTTCTATTCTCTCAATAAAAAACCTATACATTTTCCGCCGCTCCTCACAGGACATATGCCCATACAGCTTCCCCATGTGTTCCAGAAGCCTCTTAATCCTGTCCGCCGCCTGGGTGCCCTGCTTTGCTGCAGAAAGTTTTTTCATCTTCCTTTCCATTTCGGCCTCTGCCTTCTCAATACGGTCATACACCCGGTCAATCTCTCCCTGGAGTTTTTCATAATCTTTATCATAATCATCATCCAGAAAATCCAGGTTATCCAAGTCTTCCCCCAGTTTTCTCTTTTTCATCTCCTCTGACCGTATCGTTTTCCTCAGCTTTTTCAGTTCTGTCTCCAGCCTGTCCATAACATCCGTATTTTCCAGATGATGCAGCACCCTCTCCCGGAATACAGAAAGCATTGTCAGGCCGCTCACTATCTCAAAAACCGCGCCGTCCACTTTCTCCTGATTATAGGTATGGCTGAAATCACATACCCGGCCATTGCATTTCCTATTATTATTACAGCCATAATAGTAAAGAGTTTTGTAATATCCGCCATGATTGTGGTTGATGCTCTTATTCTTTTTTGCAATCATCCCACTTCCACACTTCGGACATTTGACCAGCCCTGACAAAAGACTAATCCGCTCCGGTTCTTCTGTCTTTTTGCTACGTCCCTTATGCCTCTCCCTCTTCATCCTTACGAAGTGCCACTGCTCCGGCGTGACAAGCGGCTCATGGCTCCCGTCCACTACAATGACATCCTCCACGCATACCAGGTCAACCTCGCAATCTGTAAGCAGCTGCATGGATTTCAGCACATCTGCCGCATTCCTTCCAAACCTTGACAGCTTGAACACCAGAACAAAAGAAACCCCATCCTTTTCGCATACGATGTCATCCAGCATCTGCTGGAACACTGGTCTGCCCTTGATGCTCCTGCCGGATTTCCCTGCGTCACAGTATTCCCCGGCTATTTCCAGTTCCCTGTAGGCCGCATACCCCCTCAGTTTTTCCGTCTGTGCCTCCAGGCTGTACCCCTCAATCTGAGCAGCCGTGGAAACCCTTGTGTAAAGATAACATTTCTTCTTCATTTTCGGTTGCTCACTTTCTGTTCGTCTATCTGTTACAAGAACTACTATATCGGAAAACTTTTCTTTTGTCAGCGCCCCAAAATAACTTTTTTCAGCTACTGCCTGAAAACTCCGGCAGAGACAGAAACACATCCCTTTTTTGCATGCTGTGACATAGAAAATATGCCGATTATCTCAAATATAACCGGCAGCTTTCATCATTGTTCCCTATTCTCTTTTTCCTCTGACTCCCCGGCTTCCATTTCCGCCAACACCTCCCGCCCATATTTTTCTATCATGCGGGCTAAAAATTCCGCACAACGCTCCATCTTCAACATCACACTTCGATCGGGTGATTCAGCATTCGGTTTTATACACTTCTGTTCATTCATCCAAATATCCCCCAGTTTTCTTTCTGGAGGTCTATGTACCTTGGAGCTGGTTTTTCCGATTTCTTATATAGCTTTTTCAAAAACTTAATTCTTTCTAATTCTTCTGACATATCTCGACAGAAACACTTGCTATTTTCGCATCCGCTTTTTATAATGAAAAAAGATGCCATGAAACAAAGGGGGAATTGCATGAGAGTTGATTATAGAAAACTTGGGCAGATTGCTTTAAATCCAGCCTATCGAAACCAGCCGGCAAAGGACACAAGTGATGTTCTCGCCAATTATCTGTATCTGATGTCAAACCTTAATGCAGATGTGGATGCCTGGTCTGCCTCTGAAATGGCAATGATCACAAACAGCTTAAACAGATGGCAGGACAAAAAGACACATGTGTACAGCCAGAATGTTTCTGTCGGAGATATCCTGATGGTCGATTTCGGATTACGCTATGCTCCGGAACTGTCATACGGCCATCCGGCTCTTGTCTTGGAAACCTGGAATAATCTCATGTTTGTCATCCCTGCTACAAGTTCATCCTCCAAACTGGCGCAAGCATATCACCCAACAGATAATCCGAGTGGAAAATGGTATTACCGGAAAGTTGGCGCTTCAGACGGTTTTGCCCATGACTGTGTGCTCATAATCAATAACGCAAAAACCATATCCAAAACTTCCATCCTCTCACCTATGGGAAAACTGACCTGCAACCTGCAGGACGAAACACAACTGTTCCGTGAAGTAAAATACACCCTTTTGGAACATCTGTTTCATAGAGAATGGGCAGCAAACCAAAATCTTATTCATGCATATGATAAATTACAAACCGATTTTAATACCTTGAAAAATGCCAAAGACGCGGCGGAAGCTAAAATTCATGAGTTAGAACAGCAGATAAAAAATTTACAGCCAAAATCCATTGACAATCAATCGAAATAATTGTAGAATTTATTTAACAGAAAATGATTAAAATATTACGTCTGAGGACATAATATAGATTGTACGCCGAAGGGCACGGGCACCTATTATGGTGTCCATTTTTTTTAGATTTTACAGTAAAAATGACGGCACAGCACGCCCAAACCAGATGCGCCATGCCGCCCCATATTCCCCCTATGCTCTTACACCCGCTCGCAGAATGACAAGATACCTCCTTTTTCGCACCGCTCTTGAAAGCACTGCTGCCCGTCAGATTCTTCAGCAGGATTTTTCGGTCTGCTTTGTACTCGGCACCCACAAATCCCAGCCGAAGGAGCAGGCATCGGAATGCGTATTTTTCATTCTCCACCGCCTTTTCGGTGTTGGAGATGCGTTTCTGTTTCCGGCTCATTTTGCACAGGGCAGCGATGAAGTCAGTGTAAGCTTTGACCGTTTCGGCATCCAATCCGTCTGAAAACCAAGGGAAGGAAATCTGCTTCTCCGTGATTTCAATTGGCAGTTCGCTGATTCCCAGTGCCCTCTTGATAAGGCTGCCCTTGGCTTCCAATAGGTTTGTGAGGTTGCCGACCAGTACCTTGTCCAGCGGCATTGCCACCGTAAGCCCCACAGTTTCGCCCTGTGGCTCGGTTTCCGGCACTCCGTATGCAGGAGGGCAGTCCTCCAAAGGCTCCTCACAGCCCGTTTCCGGCTGGGGTTCATCGTATTCGGAACTCTCGCAGTGAAAACCTCTCTGGTCAAGTTCTTCAAGAATCCGCTCGATTTCCTCACTGTCTGCCATGTCATTGAAGGTAAGGTTGCCCTCGCGGGTCACTGTAAAATAATCCACCGTGTATGCATAGGTTGGAGTTTTCATGTAGACTGCCTTTGCCCCTGTGATTTCTTCCAGCGCCTTTACAAAAGGCTTTCTGTCGGTAATGTTGTAAATAACTTTCATGGTAAGTACCTCCTTTGTTTTTCGGTACTACATATATCACTCTAAAGGCGATAAATAGCAAGTCATTCTGTAGCAGAATATCTTACAATAAAAAGTCAGGAAACTGTGAATAATACACGATGCCGGAAAGCACGAATACCACATTGGGAAGTGCCACACCGTTTCCCCACATCTTATATTCCGCAGAATCGGAGTGTGGGTCTTTCAGCCATTTGATGATCTGCTTTTCAGTCTTTGGCTTTGAGGAAGTTCCCATGATATGACGATGGGTTTCAAATACCTCTGTCCACCATTTGATTTCTTCCTCGGTCGGTTCTGCTGTGCCAAGGTCACTGCACCACCAGTCCGGGAATCCCTGCAGCCTTGCACATTCCGTAGGGGTAAGCCTGCGGACGATATACTCCGGCATCTCACTGACATCATTTACGATGGGCGGATCTTTATAATCCGTAGCCACCAGTGTGTTCGCCAGTTCCTCTTCCGCAGAAGTAAAGAAGGATGCCTTGCCGGAAGAATAGACGGGTGCAGCCACGGCACTTGGTCCCTGTGCATTCAGCGTGGAATTGATACCGTCCTCTGAAATGCCCATCTTCCTTGCGTAATTCTGACCGCAGTTATAGCTTTCACGGTCAATGGCATATACCACTGCGTGCTGTTCGATAGTATTTAGGGTATACATGACATCGGATTCCTTATAGCCGTCACCCTTATGGGACGGTCTGCTGCCGTTGCCTTCCACCACAACAATGCCGCCTTGATTGCAGGCAGGATTGCCGCCGTTGGCATCAATGGTACGGGAAGTGTCCGCTTCGTAAAATCCGCTCTTGGGATTATCCGATTTCATGGAATTGCTGTCCTTGGAGCAGATGCCATATGCCTTTGGCACGAAGAGTGTCTGGTCATTATTACAGCCAAGAGTCGCAGATAAATCATCCTGAATCAGCGCACCCTTTCCGCCGCCTTCACAGCCGCTTCGGATTTTCAGCGTTTTCGGTGTTTCCAGCACAAACGGCTGATTATTGCCGCCGGTTCCATAGGTGGAACTGACCGTGGGAGCCTGCTCCAAGGGACCCGTGTATCTGGTATCCTGACTATGATTTTCAAAGACCAGCGGAGGATGGTTTGATTCTGCACGAAGGGTACAGGTCATGCCCTCCGTTACATCCATACGGTTGCCGCCTTGGTCATTTAAGCAGACTGTGCCTGCCGCTCCAGTGCAGCCTTCAAAATCTCCGGCAGCTCCTTGCCACGGGCAGATGCCCTTTGGAGGATACCCTGACACGCCCTCTGACTCAAATAGTATTTTTCCGGCACATTGGCCTGCAAAATCTGCGACAAGGTAGATGCGTTTTCTTCTTTGGGGAACTCCCCAATACTGCGCATCAAGCACCCGCCATGCAAGGGAGAACTGTTCTCCCACGATTTCTCCTGCATTTGTCCATTTTCCAGACTGAGGAACAGAAATGCACTCGTCTTTGATTTTGCAGATTTCTTCGAGGACTGCCTTGAAGTCCTCGCCCTTGTTGCTGGAGAATGCGCCGGGGACGTTTTCCCAGACCACAAATCTTGGATATTTGCCATTTGTCTTACACCTCATTTCCTTCACGATTCGCACCGCTTGATAGAACAGACTGGAACGCTCACCGTCCAGTCCGCTTCGCTTGCCCGCCACAGACATATCTTGGCAGGGACTTCCGAATGTGATGATGTCCACAGGCGGAACTTCCGCACCGCTTAGTTTGCTGACATCACCGTAATGTGTTATCTGCGGCAGCCGTTTGGTTGTCACACGGATAGGAAAAGGCTCAACTTCCGATGCCCACAAAGGGGTAATCCCGGAAATCAAGCCTCCCAGTGGAAATCCGCCGCTGCCGTCAAACAGACTTCCCAGTGTTAAGTTTTTATTCTCCATCGGCACAGACCTCCAAATCCTCAAATCGGATGGTCTTACCGTCACGGATGACGGATACCGTATCTGCAGAGCCGACCTGCTCAATGTAGCGTTTTACGATAACATCGCAATATTTTTCGTCCAGTTCACTGGTGTGGCAGATTCTGCCTAGCTGCTCGCAGGCAATCAAGGTACTGCCGCTGCCGCCAAACGGATCGAGAATGATACAATTGCTCATACTGGAATTCTTAATCGGATAGGCAATCAGCGGAATCGGCTTCATGGTCGGATGGTCACCGTTCTTCTTCGGCTTATCAAACTCCCAGATAGTGGTTTGCTTCCTGCCGGAATACCACTGGTGCCTGCCTTTCTTCTTCCAACCGTAAAGACACGGCTCATGCTGCCATTGGTATGGACTCCTGCCAAGCACAAGGCTCTGTTTCTTCCAGATACACGTCCCAGACAGGTAAAAGCCTGCATCCGAGAATGCCTTTCTAAAATTCAGTCCCTCGGTGTCCGCATGGAACACATAAATGCTGGCATCGTCTGCCATCGCCTTTTCCATGTTCCGGAACGCATCGAGCAAGAACTGATAGAACTTGTCATTCTCCATGTTGTCGTTCTGAATCTTCCCGGCACTGCCTTCATAATTGACATTGTAAGGCGGATCCGTTACCACAAGATTTGCTTGCTTTCCGACCATAAGGACTGCATAGGTTTCTTCCTTGGTGCTGTCCCCGCAAATCAAACGATGATTTCCAAGCAGCCACATATCACCGCTCTTGGAAACGGGCGGCTTCTGGAGTTCCTCATCCACATCAAAATCATCATCCTGTGCATCACCACCTTCTCCTGCGAAAAGTTCAGCGATGTCCTTTTCATCAAACCCGGTCAGACCCACATCAAAGGACTCTGCCTGTAAGGCTTCAATCTCCACGCGTAGAAGTTCTTCATCCCATCCGGCATCCATCGCCATACAGTTGTCGGCTAAGATGTATGCCTTCTTCTGTGCCGGAGTAAGATAGTCCACAAATACACACGGAACTTCCTCGATGCCTTCTTCCTTTGCCGCAAGGATACGGCCATGCCCTGCAATCACATTGTATTCCCGGTCGATAATGACGGGATTGATAAAACCGAACTCTCGCAGGGAGGAGCGGAGCTTCGTAATCTGCTGTGCGTTATGCGTTCTGGCATTGTTTACATACGGCACCAATTTGGATACTGCCACCAGCTGCATCTCTGTTGTTGTCTTTCCCATTATCCAAACCTCCTCTCCAGCAGCTTATGCAGTCCTTTTTCAGCACCTGCAATGTCTCCGGCAAAAGCCTGACCTTTGATGGTGCGAAACTGCTGCCCGCTTAGATTTTTCTTATTTGCTTTCAGCTTATTCATAAATTCTGTCAATTCTGTTTTCATAATCATCTGCCCTCCCTTGCACGGAGCAGACGCTCCATTAAATCATTCTGCGGCGCAGAATCGTCATAATCAGTGCTGCAGTTCTCCTTCACGATCTGGAATATCTCATTCCACAGTCTTACCGCCTGATTCATATAGTTGATGCCAATATTGATAAATGGAGATGGAATAGGTTTCTGTGTGGTCGGATGCTTGGAAAGGAAACCCAGCTTGTTGGTCATTTCCTCACATTGAATCCATCTCGCACTGCTCATGGCATAACGCTCTAAAAGCTGTGGTGACACCTTTCCGGCACAGCCGATTTTTCTAAGCCACTGCCATGTTTCTTCGTATATATCTGCCGCCTGTAAGGAACTGCCGTCCCTCTGCTCTGCGGATAAAAAATCATGGGGTCTCGGCATCTCCACACCCTCGATATCCGGGATGTCTAAAACCTCCAGCTTTCTGCCGCCCGGATTTCCGTTCTCCGCTTTCTCCTTGACAGGAGATTTCTTACGGCCGGCCCCCGGTCTTGCACCGCCTCGGCCGCCGATGTTGTTAGATTTTGTTGGCATTTTTCTCACCTTCCTTTATTACCCTTTTGAAATCGCCTTTTCTCTGCACGAAGGGGGGCGCCGTTTTCCCGGTATTGGACCCGTAGAGATTGCGACCGCCCCTCCCGGTCAGTTCCGTGCGTTTCTGTCACCCAACTCTGCATGGATTTTGTTATGACAGGAACGGCAAAGGCTCATCAGATTGCTTCGCTCGTGTGTTCCGCCCTTGGATACAGGTACCTTGTGATGCACCTCATCCACGGGAACTAATATTCCGCGCTCAAAGCATTGTTCACAGAAAGGATGCTCCCTGACATAGCTGTCACGGATGCGTTTCCACGCTCTGCCATACTTGCGGTGTACTGACGGGTCACGGCTGTACGTCTCGTAGCGTTTGGCTTCCATCTTCCTGTGTTCCTCACAATATCTGCCCTCACATAACCTCGGACATCCGGGGTAGGCACAGGGCTGTAATGGTTTCCTCGGCACTCGGCTCACCTCCTTTTGGGCATAAGAAAAACCCTGCAGGTCGGTCTGACCCACAAGGCTCTCTGTTTACAGTCTTTCATGCTATCAGTATAACACGTCCTGCTGGGGAATACGTCCGCGATATTACTCACAGGTGCTGCTCCCTTTGCAGTTTTTCATACTATCATTGTAACAGGTCTTTCCGTAAAAAGCGTCCACGGTATTACTCATCACTTGCCGTACAGCAGAACCGCCAGTTTTGCCAAAGCACGATTTTTTCTGTTATAGGCAGAGGAACGCTCAATGTGGAAGTGGTCGCAGATTTCGTAAACGGCTCCTGTCTGACCACCCTCATCACGATAGAAGGTTTCCAGCACATAGCGTTCCTCGGAACTTAACTGTTCCCACGCTGGCTTGAACCAATCCATATATTCCACTGCCTGCCTATAACGCTCCTGCAGAATATCGATTTCCTCGATGCCCTTTAAGATACGTTCTTCTCCCGCCTGCGGATTGTGTGTTCTTGGCATCCCGTCAAACTGGGGACTTCGGACACCGCTCATCTTATCACGGGTATTTTTGATTTCACTGCTGGTGTTGGCAATGATGAATGCCATGCTGTCATAATCCTTTAAGGCATCCACTGCCGCAGAACGCTTGTCTAAATACTTCCAAATAATGCTCATATCCTTACCTCCGAAATTTTGTATTACACTCGGATTGGCTTGGATTGTCATAGGTTGACTCTGATTTTCATAGGTTGGCTTTTACGGCATCAATCAAAGCAGACTGGGAGATATCCTTGGTTTTCAGTGCCTTGATAATCCTCTCGTCAATGGTGCCTTTTGTTATGATGTGGGTAATGACCACGGTTTCTGCCGACTGACCCTGCCGCCAAAGTCTGGCATTGGTCTGCTGATATAATTCCAGCGACCATGTGATTCCGAACCACACCAAGGCAGAACCGCCCTGCTGTAAATTCAGACCGTGACCTGCCGATGCCGGATGTATCACGGCAACGGGGATACTGCCGTTATTCCAGTCGGCTATATCCTTGGCGGTCTTGATTTCTCTCACATCAAAGCGTTTTCTGATACGCTCCAAATCGTGACGGAACCAGTATGCCACAAGGACAGGCTTGCCATTTGCAGATTCAATAATATCTTCCAGTGCCTCCAGCTTTCTCTGGTGTATCTCCAAAACACTCTCATTATCGGAATAAACTGCCCCGTTTGCCATCTGAGACAACTTGCCCGTCAGCGATGCTGCATTGGCGGCTGTAATTTCTCCATCCGGCAGCTGAAGAATGAGGTCTTTTTTCAGTTCCTCGTATTTCTTCTTTTCCGGTTCCGACAATTTCACCTCCATCTGTGTGCTGATCAGTTCCGGCATTTTCAGATGGTCGGTAGATTTCATGGAAATCGTAATATCCGAAATCTTATCATAAATCTGCTGTTCGGCATTGCGCAGAGGTTTGAAGCTGTAGATAATCTGACCATTCCTCTTGTCCGGGGTGAAGTAGGCGGTTCGGTACTGACCGACGAACCTGCCAAGCCTTGCACCCATATCCAGCAGCTTGAACTCTGCGAATAAATCCATCAGACCGTTGCTGGATGGAGTGCCTGTCAGACCCACCATCCTTTTTACCTTCGGTCTTGCTTTCATCAGTGCCTTGAACCGCTTGGACTGGTAATTTTTGAAGGAGGAAAGCTCATCCACAACTACCATGTCAAAATCAAAGGGGATGCCGCTTTTCTCAATCAGCCACTGCACGTTCTCACGGTTGATGATGTAGATATCCGCCTGTGCTTTCAGTGCCGATATCCGTTCTGACTCAGAACCCACCGCCACGGAATACTGCAACAGGTGCAGATGCTCCCATTTTTCAATTTCGGCACTCCATGTCACCGAAGCCACACGAAGGGGTGCGATAACAAGGACTTTATGGATTTCAAAGCTGTCAAACAGCAGATTGGAAAGAGCCGTCAGCGTAATACCCGTCTTACCTTAACCTAAGCCCATATCCAGCAGAACTGCTGCAATCGGATGGCTTTCGATATATTCGACTGCATATTTTTGATAATCATGTGGTATGAACTTCATTCGGCATCACCTCCAATCTCCTGAATGATTGTTTCAATCTGCTCCTCACGGTCAAGGACATACACTTGAAATCCCAGACGGCTCAGTAATCTGTGCCTTGCCAGCTGCAGCGGTCTTGGTTTTTCTCCCGGTGCTTTCACTTCCACAAAAGCGAACCTGCCATGCGGAAGAAGCAGTAAACGATCCGGCATACCATCGAAGCCGGGAGAAGTGAACTTGGGACATACCCCGCCATGCTTTTTTACTGCCGTTACAAATTTCTGTTCTATGATTTTTTCTCTCATTTTTCCTCCTGCGGTGTGACAAGGTGACAAGTGTGACAGCGTTTTCTATATATTCTATACGTGCATACAGACATACACCTGTATCCCATATTTCATATATTTTAATCTATATATAGTAGTTGTCACACTTGTCACAAAAGCAATAAAAGCCTTTGTTTAAGCAGTTTTACTGCTGTGACAACTTCTCGTACATTCTTTGCATACCATACAGCGGTATTCTCTTTCGCTTGCCGCTTTTTTCCCAACCATCGATTTTCATCATAATTGCCGCTATCGCATAGGAGTCGGATGTTTTAATGGCAGACAGACTGTTGCCGAAGCATTCGCACCAGATTTCAGCATTGCTTACCTGCGTTCTTTCCACAGTGCCTGTTTTCATCCCGCCGAAATCATCGCCGCTTAAAAAGTTTTTTCGCTCAAAAAGGCTCATGGCATCCCAATTGTCCGGGAGCAGTGTATTTAGGTAATTCTCCACCAATCCCTGCCTTTCATCTGTTTCCATTGCCTGTTTCTGCTGTTCCTCTGCAATCATCGCATCTCTGCCCTCAAGGAACAAGTTCTCACCTTGCTTATACAGGTAGAGGGCTTCCGCCCAAATTTGCGATACCTCATTGGCTGTCAGCTGCCATGATTTTTTAGCGGAATCACCGCATACATTCACTGGCCAAAAACGACGGTTGCCCGTAATATCACGGAGGAATCCATTCTCCGCATTGGTAGAACCTACCACGATACATTGTCTTGGATGGCTTTCCACTACTCTGCCATAGGATGGGCGGTAAATATCATCAGTACGGCTTAGAAAGGATTTGATGGTTTCAATATCCACCTTTTTCATTCCAGCCATTTCTCCCAGTTCCAAAATCAAAAACCCCTGCAGTTTCTCTGCGCCTGCTTTATCCTTCATATCCGTAAGGGTCAGGCTGTCGGAAAACCAGCTGCCTGCCAGTTTGGAAAAGAAGGTTGATTTTCCGATGCCCTGTGCACCCACCAAAATTAATGCGCTGTCGAATTTAACTCCAGGATGATAGGTTCTTGCCACCGCTGCAATCAGCGTTTTTCTCATGGCCGCTTTTGTGTAGGAATTGTCCTCTGCACCAAAATAATCAATCAGCAGCTTTTCCACTCTTGTTACACGATCCCATTCCGGCAGCTTTTCAAAATACTCCCTTGCAGGATGGAAATGCCTGTCCTCTACAATTTTTGTGAAAGCCACATCGTGATTGCGGCTGGAGAAGGACTGATATTTAATATCAATGAGTGCCTTCATTTGTGCAGTATCTGCATCTCTCCAGAACTTGTTGTCCATAGGACGCTCCCACGGCACAGCACCTGTAATTTCAATTCTTCCCGCCATTTCGTTGTATGCAATATTTGCAAAGTCAGGATCATTATTTAAAATCAGCATCAGATTCCACACACTGTTTTCAAGGCACTTGCTTCTCGGCATATAGCGGAGTTTTGACCTCCAGTCCGACTCATCTGCAAAGTCCTCATCTATCTGTAACTGCCTTTCTTCCAAAGCACGGAGTTTTACTTTTTCCTGCTTCATTGCAAATTCGCACATACTCTTGAATGATTTATTATCATCATCGCCAAATTTATGGATACGGACGATATCAAAGGCATTGCACAACTTTAAGTAGGCAGGGTCTTTGGCATGATGGCTGTATACGAACTTTCCGTTCTCCTTGATTTCCACACCTGCCATACTGCTGGATTCAATCAGATGGTAGCGGCTGTCGCTGTCGGTCGGCTCGTAAATGTCGGAAAGGAACTCATCCACAGCAAGATTCACGGGGAAGTATACCCTGTTGAAAAGACCGATTACACCTTCTTTTTCAAGCGGCTCCTGCACCTTTTTGAAGCTGGCAGTATTTGCCTTGCTCTCCCTTGATGAGGTCGGCAGTCTGGTAGGGTCAGTCCATTCCGGGTGTGCCGATAAAATCTCGTCCGGGTCAAGCCAGTCCTTGTCGATTTCCTTATACACGAACACACCATTTGATGGAGTGCTTGGCCAGTACATCAGCTGATTCGGCTGATAGGAGCATTCGTCAAAATAATCCATGCCCAGTGCCTGCGCCAGATATCTTGCCACCGCCACATATTCCTCGGAGGTCACATCCCTTGTAAGTGGAAATACCAGACGCACTCTCGGATTTTCATCCGTATGACTGTGGGTGGTATAAAGAACAGAGGTATAGGGTGCGTTCTTCTCATAATCCTTCAGAAATTCCGCATCGATTTTATCTCCGTCCAGTGCCACCATAGAACGGGACTCCACGGTATCAATCTTTCGTCTGCCGCCCTTTAACACCCCGGCAACGAAACCGCCGTGGTCTTTTACAGCATCACGCTGTGCCTTGGTAAATTTGGCATATTCCTCCGCCGACTCCGAGGTTCTGATGGTTGTTTTCAGACGTTCCTTCAAATCGGCAAAGCGGATGGTCTTATTGCTCCACTGCTTTGCCGTCCTGCCGTTGCCATAGGCAATCTTCAAATCACGCATCTTTATTGACCTCCTTCAAATCACTACCGAAATATCGCAGTCTGTAATTTTTCCTCTTGGCTCTCCTGATTTCAGCATCCATTCCGGCTGATATAATTTCTCCGAACACCCACACCTCGCTGCAATGGCTCATCAGCACATTTCCAAAGTGCAGTCCCAGTTCACGCTCTGTTAAATCGTTATCATTAAGGAACTGCGGAAACAGCAAATGCGGAGCAATGGGGATATATCCCTGCTCCACAGCAAAGCGGCTGTACTTCCGTGCATTTGCAATGTTTCCGGCAACATCTCCCGAAAATGGGGAGCATACATACACCATCGGTCTGTATGCTCTTGCCGCCTTTGTTTCCTTCTCGATATTGGATAAGGCAGCATAGGTGGTCGGATCAGGATAACCTTCGCTGTTATACCTGCTCACACCCACAAGCCTTACCTCCCATCAGTTTTCTGCTGCAGTTATCACACATCACTGCCGTACCGAAAAGGTCAATCTCCCCATCGGCAAACACCTCTGCAAGGTCAACCTGCACCTCCGATCCGCAGTGCGGACAGCGGCAGAATACATTCTCATCGTTAATTTCAATGGAAACTTCCATCGCATCATTCAGCTGTTCTTTTACATAAAACATACTTATTTGTCCTCCTCTAATTTGGTTTTGTACCATTCCAGATGGCGTTTGCGGTCTTCATAATTTGGAAACGCTACAAGCAGTCCCACATCGACTTTCTGCAAAGTCTCCAGCATATCGATCTGTTCCTTTGACAAATATGGTCTGATGCTCTTGCCCTTTTCGATGCCATTGGCAATCCTGAACTGCTTTGCCGTCATGCCCAGCACAATGCGGTTTAGCATATCGCACTCATTGCTGAAGTGGTAAGGCTTTGGAGCATCGTGAAGCAGCTTGATGTTTGCCGTAAGGAGCGGAAACTCCTGTCTTGCAGATACAAGTGTCTTGATGAATTTCTCCATCTCATTGAAACGCTTAATGTACAGTTCTTTAAAGTGTGCTGCTTTCTTTCCTGTGAATCCCATCGCAAGTGCCGTAAATCCATCGCGGGTAATTGCATAACAACGCTGCTTTCTGTTCCACTGGTCTTTGTATGAGGTCGGCTCAAAATTGAGCTGACCAAACTCTGGACTAAATCCAGAATCCGGAGAAGTGATAGCGTCAATATCACGCAGCACATTTTTGTGTTCCTTCTCAAAGAAGTCAGCCACAAACAGGCTGTCCACCCTCGCTGTGTCATGCATATCCGCAAAAATGCCGTATTCGTCTTTTGGTATCAGTTCTTTCATAAAAATACCGCCCTTTCATAAAAGTAGGGCTTTGCCCTCTGATAGTGAAAGGACAAAACCCTGAACTTTAAGAACCGTATTTTTAATCTTTTTTGTAGAAGCTGCATTCATACCCGTCTGCCCGAAGCAGAAGCCCGGAAATCCAAGGCGGGGTCCTGCCCATCTGCTCACACACAGCAGCAAGGGAAACGTCCTTACTGCACTCAATGATCAGTTCATCATGAACATGACCGCAGATAAAGCAGTGGGACAGCGTTCGCATGGAATAAGCAAGAATGTCACGGCTGATTGCCTGTACGATATTCTCCACGAACTTGGGTCCATAGCTTTCGATGCGTTCCCATTTCTTCGTACCGCCCACGCCTTCATAGGTAACAGCCTCGCCGCCAAAACGGTTCTCTCCCATGCGTGGTTTCACATAGGAAAGCCGTCTGCCGCTTGGCAGCTGAATGAACAGCATCCCGCTCTGATAAATAAATCGTATTCCGTGTGTTTCTGTGGTCACTCTGTTTTTAACTGTATCCTTAACACAGCGGTCAACATCCCACCAGAAACGCACAATGTTTGGATTGGCGGCTCTCCATGAATCCACAAGCGGCTGGAGTTCTTCCTCAGAAAGTCCCATATCCAAAGCACCCATCGCTTTTAAGGCACCGACCGAGCCTCCGTAACCCAGTGCCAATTCTGCGATTTTACCTTTCTGACGAAGATGTCCGTTGACACCCTGTTTTTCCACAGGCACACCAAACATGGCAGATGCCGACGCACAATAGATGTCCCCATTATTTTGAAAGACCTCGCTTCGCCAGCTTTCCTTTGCAAGGTACGAAAGCACCCTTGCTTCTATGGCAGAGAAGTCCGCCACCACAAATTTCATCCCGGCTCTTGGCACAAAGGCTGTGCGGATGAGCTGCGACAGAGTATCCGGGATATCATCATATAAAAGTTCCATCGCATCATAATTGCCGGACTCCACAAGTCCACGAGCCTGTTCCAAATCCGGCATATGATTCTGCGGAAGGTTCTGCAGCTGTATCATTCTGCCCGCCCAGCGCCCGGAACGGTTGGCTCCGTAAAACTGAAACATTCCTCTCGCTCTGCCATCCTCACAGACAGCATTCTGCATTGCCTGATACTTTTTTACAGAGGACTTGGATAACTGCTGCCGCAGAAGCAGAACCTCCACCAATTCCTTCGGAGCAGTTTTCACTGCCTGCGCCACTTCCTTTTTTCCAAGGCTGTCCATCTCCAGACCATTATCTGCAAGCCACTGTTTCATCTGCACCACAGAGTTGGGATTATCAAGGTCAGTCAATTCCTGCATTTTCTCTGCCAATTCTGCCTTGGACTTCGCATCAAAATCGATGGCATTCTCAACCACATCCATATCAAGTGCAATGCCGCGGTCATTGATTTCTTAGTCGAGGTGGTATTCCTCCCACACAAAATCCGGCACAGGATATTTTTTCAGCCTGTCCTGTATGGACATCTCAACCTCAACATCCCGCTTGTTATAAAATTTGAACAGATTCCATTTCTCCACATCATGCTCCGGCAGATTGCGTGTCCTGCCGCCGTTAACCTTGGTCGGTTTGCAGGGAACACAGAAATATCGGATGAGGTCTTTGCCTTCTTTCAGCTTCTTTTCTTCCAGTCCAAGCACTGTGCCGGCTCCTGCAAGGGATAACGGAAGTCCCATGTATGCTGACCATATCCTGGAGCATTTCCATGTCGCCGGGTCAAGGTAATCTCCCACTGTATCCTCATGGATGCTGTAACTGCAAAAGCACTGCGGATAGTTCTTTTGCAGCCACACAGAAAGGCAGACCCTCTCGAAAGCAGCGTTAAATGCCCATTTTGTCACGGTATCATCTGCCAGTGCCATAATAATATCCATCGGCAGTTCTTCTCCCTGTGCCAGATCATAAACCATGACCTCACCGCCGTTTACAGATACACCAAACAGCAGGATTTCAAAGTTAGGGGACTGGGCATATTTATAGACCCCGCACTTCTGCAAATCCACATCTGAAAATGTCTCCAAATCCAAAGATAATGTTTTTATTTTTCCCATATTGTCACCATCCTTACGATAAGCAAGGCGGCGAAGAATGCAACTCCGCCGCCGTCAAAATTTTATTTTATAGCCTTCATACGCTCTTCATGATATTCTTGGTCTCTCGCATCTCTTTCTAATTCACGTTTTTCACGTCTTTTGTCGTATATGATGCTTTGGATACTTGAAATCAGCATGGAGATTCCAAAACATCCCCAAATAATAATCATTGCTGCCGCAAATATAATTTCAAAAGTTGACATATATTTTCACCTTGCCTTTCTTACGCTAAAAAATCATCATCGGAATCAGTTGCGAAATCATCCTCTGCACGGCTCTTTCCGCCAAGCGGCTCTCCGTCCTTCATCTTCTGAAGATTGTTCAGACCGCAGGCAATGCCCTTATTGCCGTTAGAGTTGAAGGCATAGAAGTTAATGCTGGCACGTCCGTACACACCGCTGTAAACCTCACTGCGGTCAATGATAGGCTGACGGTCTGCATCTACGATGCCCGGAGCGGATGAACTGTTGGCATTGACGAAGTAGCTGTTGGCATAGGCTTCATCATCGGGTCTTTCAAGATCGCCGTCACGAAGCGGAGTCTTGAGGATGGAAAGTGCAGGCACGGTCTTGCCATTGCCCTTCAGCTTGGACTGCCCTTCTTCATAAGCTGACTGGATAGCCGCCTTCATTTTGTTGACCGTTGTGGTATCGTCCTTGGGAATGATAAGGCTCACGCTGAACTTCGGTGTGCCTCCATTAATTGATTTTGCTTCCCATACGTTCGCATAAGACCAGCGAGTATTTACTCCTGTGATAACCTTGGTAGGGTTGGTATAATTCTTTGACATATTAATTTTCCTCCTTAAAATCGTCTGCCGCTTCTGCGGCTTTACTGTTATTCATAGCCGGACGCTTGTCCGACATAGGCACTAAAGTTGGCTTGCCCTGCGGTTTTTCGATAAACCCGGAGAGCAGTTCTTCAAATCTCGTCCTGCCGAGCAGTTTGGTCATTGCCGTAACACCCAGAACCTTATGTTCATACGGGTCATATCCCGCATCCTTAACCGTATCTGCCACGGCGGTTTCATTGACATATTTCCTGTTGGAGCGTCCTTCGACAATCTTCCAGTCTTTCCACTCCTTGCCGCTGACTGCCTGCTGCAGAGCGTATTCCTTGATATCGCCCGCCCAAGATACCAGTGCGTCTACTTTTGAAAGGATGGCCTCTATCTCATCATCTTCAAGGGTGGAAGGCATCTCAAAATCGTAACGCGCAAGTTCAAGGTTGTATTCGGCTCTCTTGCGGCAGGTGGCTTTTACCTTACAGAACTGGCAGTGATCTCCGGCTTTGTATTCTCCCTCGCCCTTTGCCGCCAGCTGTGCAGTAGGGCAAAGCACTTCATCTGCCCATTTCAGAAGTTCATCCTTGGAGATGGTGTATGTGCTGACACTGT
>ERZ808051.1004-NODE-1004-length-22523-cov-6.742805_pt1 | contig 22523 bp, 28 predicted proteins | sample MGYA00380199_ERZ808051 | MGnify/ENA primary metagenome ERZ808051 (study PRJEB31490, sample SAMN06133391) | mouse gut metagenome | isolation source: J11 | host: mice | place: China: Chengdu | collected 2015-05 ...
GCGCTTCTGCGCTGTCACGCTCCGCCTGTTCGCGACGCGCGGCTTCGCTTCGTCTCAAGCAAAACCCGGCCCCGCTCTGCGGGCCCTGGGCTTTTGCTTTCGCTCCGCTCCATCCGCGCTGCTCACAACGGCTCCGCGCTTCTTAATTCATCTGCTGCCTTCTGCCGATATTCATGGTGCCGTCCTGCATATTGTCGATGGTGTCCAGGCTCCGGCCGGTGCCGTGGGCCACGCAGGAGATGGCGTCGTCGGCCACGTAAGTCTCGATGCCGGTGTGGGACTCGATCAGCTTGTCAAAGCCCCAGACCAGCGAGCCTCCGCCGGTCATAATGATGCCGTTGCTGGAGATATCGGCCACCAGCTCGGGAGGCGTGCGCTCCAGCACGCCGTGGATGGCCTCCAGGATGCGGGAGCAGGGCTCCTCGAACGCCTCAATCATCTCGCTGGAGGTGACGGAGAACACCCGGGGCAGGCCGGTCATGAGGCAGCGGCCCTTGACCTCCATGGAGATCTCCTCCGGCCGGGGGAACACGCAGCCGATGGTCATTTTCAGCTCCTCCGCGGTGCGGTCGCCTATGAGCACGTTGTGCCGCTTGCGGATGTACTTCACCACCGCCTCGCTGAAGGCGTCGCCCGCCACCTTGATGGAGGCGGACTCCACAATGCCGGACAGGGAGATCACGGCGATGTCGGCGGTGCCGCCGCCGATGTCCACCACCATGTGGCCGTCGGGCTGGGTAATGTCCACCCCGGCGCCGATGGCGGCGGCCAGGGGCTCCTCAATGAGGTACACCCGCCGGGCGCCCGCCTGGATGCCGGCGTCGATGACGGCGCGCTCCTCCACTTCGGTGATGCCGGAGGGGACGCAGATCACCACTCTGGGCTTGAACAGGTGAACGGGAGCCACCTTGCGGATGAACTCCCGGAGCATCCGCTCGGTCATGTCGTAGTCGGAGATGACGCCGTCCCGCAGGGGGCGGATGGCCACGATGTTACCCGGGGTCTTGCCCAGCATCTGCTGGGCCTCGGTGCCCACCTTCAGCAGCTTACCGGTATTTTTGTCCAGCGCCACCACAGACGGCTCCCGCAGAACGATTCCCTTGTCCTTGATATAGACCAGCACGCTGGCGGTGCCCAAATCAATGCCGATATCTCTTGCAAACATAGCATTCACTCCTGTATTGATCCCGCACGAGCCTCATCTGTGGTGAAGTCTGCCCCAAAAGCGCTCTGCGTAGTCATATCTGAACATACCCACTGCGGGTATACCACCATATCAACGTCAATCATACTAGACAATCTCTGATTTTGCAAGTCTTTTTCCCCAATGTACTCCTTAATTTTTCATAAGGAACGCCCCGCTTTTTCGTCGGAATGCCCGCTGTCTCCCGGAAAGCCGAAACAAAGCAAACAAATTTTCGCCAACGGCGGAAGCGAGTGATGTGGAGCTTGCCCCGACGACACCAAGCCCCCAGCCGTCCTATTCTCGCGGCTGGGGGCTCACTTCTGGGTTTGATTGTCCAAGGGCTGTTACCTTCGCTTTCTTCCGATTCTTCCTCGGATGGGTTTGCGTTGGGGGTTCGCCTGAAACGTTTGTCTCTCTGTTTCTTCAAACAATGGTGAGCTTCAGACTGAATCTGGCTTCCGTCGCTTTCATAAGCGTGTTTGGAACGAGCCGAGGCTCCGTTTCACTTTGCGTTTCCCAATCGCAGAAAGTGGTTGGTGCGTTCTTTCTTAGTACATCGGACTCACCTTTTCCTTTCTGTCTGTATTGTACTATACAGGCCGTGGTTTGTCAACACCTTTTTGTGAAATTTTCAAAAAAATTTTGGCCGGTCCCGCGGGGCGCGGGGCCGGCCATGGCCTCAGCTCTCGTCTCCGAAGCCGTCATTTTCGGTGGCCACGCCGTACCAGCTCAGCCCCGTGGCGGCGGCGCCGCCCCAGGTGGCGTGGCGCTGGGCCACCATACCCCAGGTGTTGTACCAGAACACATAGGTGATGTCCACATGGCTGGGCAGGATGTCCTCGATGATGAGCCGCAGCCGGTCAAAGCCCTCGGGTATGCCCGCCACGTCGGGGAAGTACACCTTCACATATCCCGGCCTGTCCGCCTCCTCCGCCCGGGCGTTGAGGCCGCACCCCCGCAGAGTGTCATTGATGGCGGCGGTGGTAAAGCTGTCGCCGTTGATGCGCAGCAGCGCGGCCAGGGCCTCCCGCCGCTGCTTCACCGTCTCGCACACCGGGCGGTACGGCAGCAGCGCCTCCACCCGCTCCAGCCCGAAATCCTCCGCGGTGGTCAGGTTCATCTCCCTGGCCGTGTGGTCCAGCTCCACCGCCGTCCCGTCCAGCTTTTTGCCGTAGGCGGCCAGCTCGCCCCGGTTGATGGTGCCGGGCCGCAGGTCATAGACCCCCAGGGGCTGGAGCAGCGCCGTCAAGCAGTCCTCATACTTCAGCGTCACGCGTTCTCACCGCCGCTTCCCGCTCCGCCGGAGCCCGCCGTCTCCTGCTGGGCGGCCGCGCCGTTTTCAATGCTCAGCGTTCCCAGCACGGGCAGCGTCACGCTGTCCAGGGGCAGGTCCGCCTCCGGCTGCACCAGCACGCAGTTGGCCACCCCGTCCACAGAATAGATCAGCGACACCAGCTGGGCCCGGGGCAGGGGCTGTCCCAGCCGTTCGCCGTTGAACCAGCTCTCCAGCCGCTCCCGCACCGCCGCGGCCACTCCGTCGAACTCCCGGCCCGCCTCCGCCCACAGCTTGACGGACACGTTGACCGTCTCCGCCGTGGGCGCCGTCACCTTCACGTCGCACGCGATCTCCCGCACCCCGTCGAAATGGTTTTGAAGGGCGCTCACCAGGTCCTGGTCGGGCATTCCGCCGGGGGCGGCGGGCACAATGTCCACCGTGCCCACCCCCCGGTTCCGGGGCAGCACCGTCACCGCCGCCACCCCGTTGAAGGACATGGCCGCCTGCCGGTAGAAGGCGCTGTTGGCGCCGTTGGCCAGCCGCCGGAAGGTGGCCAGCACCCGCGCCCGCAGGGGCTCGTCCGCCTCCTGGTCCTGGCCGTTGGACAGCGGCTCGGGATTGGCGCAGGCCACGATGCCGGTGGGGGGCAGCGCCATATACACAATGGTGTTCTGGCCCACATTGCCCGCCGTCCCGGCCTCCGCCGCCGTCACGGGCAGCTCACAGTACAGCTGGCCCGCCGGCACCACGCCGGCGCTGTCGGTGAGGAACCGCACGCCGCCCGCCGTCATGCACACCGTACCCTCAGGCACCTCGGTGGCCACCTCCCGGGCCTCGTCCACGTAAAACCGCACCGTTCCCACGGCGGGGGCGGCCTTCCGCCGGGACACGCCCCGCAGGGCGGCGTGCCTGTCCAGGTCCTCCCCCTGGGCAGTCTGAGGGAAGCACTGCCGCCGGGTCCACTCCGCTTGGACATACAGGCTGTATATCTGGGCCGCCACGGCGTAGAACCGCACAGCCAGCTCGCTGCTCCCCCCAGCGGTCTGGCCGGTCTGGCTCTGGAATTCCGAGGCCAGCCCCTGATAGATCTCCTCCAATGTCATCAAACTCTCATCCCTCCAACCGCGCCGTCACAGACAGCGGCGTCCCCTGCCAGAGCAGCTCCGCCGTCACCGCCAGCACATCCCGCTCCTGCCGCGCCTCGGCTCCGGTCACCGTCACGCCGTCCAGTCCGGCCAGCGCCTCCACGGCGAACTGGCGGGCCAGGGTCCCCCAGGCCGAGGGCTTTTCCCGCCGGAGCTGGTACATTCTGCTGCCCAGCTCCGGCAGAAGGGGAAAGCTCCCCCGCCGGGCGGTGAGACGGAACAGCGCCTCATTCACCAGCGCCTCCCCGTCCCGGGCCACCACCACGCCGCCGTTTCCGTCGGCCACGTAATCCCTGTCCTTCAGCAGAAGGCTCATCACATCCGTCCCCTTCCGTCCGTCTAGCCCATTCCCGACAGAATGGCAATGACGATTCTGTAAATCAGGTCCTCCAGGCGCTCGCCGTTGACATACACCTCGCCGTTCAGGTCGATCCTCGGCCCCGAAAGGGTCACGCCCGACCTGCCGCTGATGAGCACCGCCGCGCCTCCGGCGGTCAGCTGTCCGGCCCTGATGTCCACTTTCTCGGGCACCGTGCCGTCCTGCCGCATGCCCACCACGCAGGGGACCTCCCCTTTGCCCTGGATGACCAGCACCCGCTGGCCCACCCTGGGGGTCCAGCGGTAGCCCGCCGGACCGTAAATCTGGAGGCCCCGGCGCTCGCAGTCCAGCATCACCGCCAGCTCTCCGCCGCTCATGGTGACGATGCCGGTCTGGCCCTCTCCCGGGTCGGCGGGCTGCTTTTGCTGTCCGCTCAGCCACATAATATTGTCCTCCCTGTTGTCACGCTTCGCCTAAATAAACGTATCCGTCTCCCCCAGCACCAGGGTGGTGGTCAGCCCTTCGCCGCCGCAGGACACCTCGGCCTGGGCCGTCCGGTACTGCCCGTTTGCCCCGCAGTCCCTCAGCTCCACCGACACCAGCTGCCCCGGCCAGGCCAGAAACGCCCCGGCAATGGTGACGCGCATCCGCACCCGGCCGGACCGGGCGGCCTTCAGCTGATAGGAGGCGGTGTACCGCATGGCGGCGGTGCCGGTGGTGTTGGGCACGGTGATCACCCGCCGGGCGCAGCCGCCCTGGGCCAGGAAATCCGGGTCGGACACCCATTGGGTCCCCAGGGAGGTCCGGCGCCGCACGGCCACCCGGCTGAGCACCCCGTGGCGTTCCTCCCGGTACTCCCAGCCGGTCACCGGGTCCCCCTCCCGGATCCGGAGGATCTCTCCGTCCCGGTGGGGGTCCAGCACCAGCCGCCCCTCCCGGTCGAACCGGGGGACCACGCCGCCGTAATAGCAGGCGTACCGCCGCACCACGCTCCACTCGCTCTCCCCGCTGGACACGGTGAAGCCGTCCACGGCGGGCAGGCCCGCGCCGCCCTCCGCCTCCACGCCGTAGGGGGCCACATGGTTGGCGATGATGTCCGCCCGGGTGGCCCGCTGGTACTCGGCGGGCATGGCCTCGTTGTCCAGCAGCAGGGCTGCCATGCCCCGTCCGGCCAGCTCCAGGTACAGCCCATCCTTTCCGCACCGCACGGCGTACTCGTCCACCACCCCGGTGAACACCCGCTCCCCCTCCCACTCGGCGAAAAACCGGCAGGCTGCGGACAGCAGCCTTTCCTGTCCCCGTTCCCACAGGCACCGCAGGAAAAAGCTGTCGCAGGGGGTGTCGGTGCCGTAGCAGAACCGCCAGCTGACGGCGGTGGGCAGGGTCAGCACCCCGCCTCCGCCCAGCCTCACCCAGCATTTCATCATTTGATTCTCACCCTCTGTCCCGCATAGATCAGGTTGGGGTTGCGGATAGACGGGTTGAGCTCCACAATCCGGCTCAGCTCCACGCCGTACCGCCGGGCCAGCTCCCACAGGGTGTCTCCCCGGGCCACAGTGTGCCACAGGGCCTCCTCGCCATTTTCCCGGAGGCTTCCGCCCTCCGGGCCCGCAGGCCGGGCGGACAGCTTGGTGTCGCCCGCGCCGTCCACCACCTCCCAGAACTCAAAGGAGTAGGCCACATAATCCCGGCGGGGCTCCTGCCGCAATTCCAGCGACGTGAACCAGGCCGTGGTGGTCATCCACACCGGGTGGACCAGCACGCCAGGCGTCTCCTCATAGAACACGGTTGCCAGCTCCTTGAAGGTGTCGTAGGCGTGTTCCCCCACGAACTCCCCCTCTCCCCGGAGCACCCGCCGGGTCTGCCCCAGGCTCTGGAGGTGATACCGCCCGAAGGGGATCTTCTGCACCGCCACCTTCCGGTCGTAGGCGATGGAATACACCCTGGGATTGTGGGGCCACACAAAGCCCTTGAACCGCATCGGCGCAAGGATCATATCTCGGCCTCCCCCTCTCAATAAATACACATGCCGCCGTCGTATCTTCTGCTGTCCCGCCGCACGGCCCGGTCCAGCTCGTCCACGGCCAGGGCGGCGGCCCGTCCCGGCTCCTCCGACGGGTGGACCCGTCCGGCCTGTTCCACCGGCAGGGCGGGGGCCGCCGGACTGACGGCCCGGGCGGTCCGGCGGTACAGCTCCTCCAATCCGCTCCCGGCCTCCCGGCGGACGGCCTCCAGGCTGTCCCCGGCCCCATCCGCCGCCTTCCGCCTCCCGGCGGCCTCCTCCGCCGGGGGCGGGTCTGCGGCGGCTCGGTCCGGCGCCTCCGGCAAGATCCGCCGCTCTGCGGCTCCGCCGTCCCCCGCGGCGGAGTCAATCCCCCGCGCCGTCCGGGCCGGCCGCAGGTCCAGAGCGCTCCGGCCCCTTGGGAGCTCCGGCTCCTCCGGTTCCGGTTCCGCTTCCTCCTCCGGGGCGGGCCGTGCGGCGCCCTTGGCCCACCGGATTTCCAGCCCGTTCTCCCGCTCTTCCTCGTCCTCTTCCTCCAGCAGGGCCAGCAGCTCCTCCAGCCGGTCAACCACCGCCGCCGCCCCCCTTCAGCTCCTGATACCGGGCCCAGTCGAACCCGGCGTTGACGGACCAGCTCTCCCGGGGCGCGCCGCACACGGGGCAGGGCTCCGCCTCCGCCCTCCGGCGGCAGTCGGGGCACAGCCGGGCCAGCTCCTCCTCCTGGTCCAGCGCCAGGTTGAGGGCGCACCACAGGTAATCCCGGTCGGTCATGTTTTTTGCCCGCTCCTCGGTGGGCAGAGCGCCAAACAGGCGGAGCACACGCCACTGAAGGCGCTCATAATGCGCGTGCTCCAGGCTTTTTTTCGCTGGGCTGTCTCCTCTTCTCCGTCCAGGGGGGAGGGGTTGCAGTCCCGGTTGAACGCCGCCCAGGCGTCGGCCAGCCGGGCGATGTCCTCCACCCTCAGGGCGTCCAGGACGGCCTCCCCGCCGTCAAAAACGGGTTTTCCATGCCGTTCCAGCGCCCGGGCGATGAGGCAGGCGTTGCGGCACAGGGCCCGCTCCCGGCCGTCCCGGGCCAGGGCGTCCCCTTCCCGGCGGGCCTCCAGCACCTCCCGGGCGGACAGCAGCCGCAGCGCCCCCTCGTTCACCTTGATCCGGCGGGGGCCGGTCCAAAACCCGGTATCCCCCATCAGGCCACCGTCTCCATCCGGCGTCCGGCCACCAGAGTGAGCTTTTCCAACACCATTTTGCCCAGCTGGGCGTCCTCTTCAATGTCGCTCCACTGGCAGTCGGAATAGATCACCTTCCGGTCCGGCTTGCAGATGACCAGGGAGAAGTTTTTCATGCTGTAGAAATCCAGCCCGTCGGCGATGGCCTGATCGGTGGCGTACAGCCTTGTGAGCTGGATGACGTAGCTCTGGGGCCCCTGGACGGTGGCCACAGGCTCCTCCTCCCCGAAGGCCTCCACGGAATAGGAGCTCCGGGCCGTCCTGCAGTGGTAGCTCTGCACCACGGCCACCTTTTGGCCGTCCAGCTCCAGCCAGATGTCGGAGCTGGTGGGGAAGCCCGCGGCGCTGAGCCCGGCGCTAAAGTTTGCACTCATTGTAGTACCTCCTTGTATCCTGTATTCACGTCTCGCCTGCTTCGTCAGGACAAGCTGCATATCGCTCATTTCCGCCTGCGGCGAAAAATCGATCATTTCGCTGTCCTTCCTCTCCCCGCGAAAGCTGAAAAGCGCTTTCGCGGGGGCCCCGTTTTTTGATTTGGCCCATCCGCGCTGCTCACGGCGGCTCGAACGCTATCCCATTCACGCTCACAGGCGGCTGGGCGCTCGGTCGCTTTCGCTCCGACTCGGCCTGGTCTCCGGGCCGCTGTGCGTCCCTGCGCTCGGCCTCGCTTCGCTCCAAGCTCCCTCGCAGCCGCCTGCTCCACGCTATACCGTGATATGCGCGGACAGCCACACCTGGTTGAGCCCGTGGGCCACGGTGAAGGCGAACTCCACCAGGCACACGGTGGGGTCGTCCTCCAGGGCGGACACGGTGACATCCTCATAGCTGTCGATGATCTCCCGGCTGACCCGTTTTTCCAGCTCCATCACCGTCAGGGAGCGGATGGCCCCCCGGCTCTGGGCGGTATTTTTGGCCCGGCTGAACTTGGCCCGCAGGGCGTTGCGGATGCCGGGGATCACCTCGTCCACCACCAGGATGGTGGTGAGCTCCCGCCAGGTGGCGTCCACCGCGCCGCCGGTCTTGGTTCGGGTGGTAACGCCCCGTACCACGTAGCACGACCCCGCCAGCGTCTCCAATGGGGTCACGCCCCCCTGGACCAGCAGGTCGATGTCGCCGTCGCTGTAATTGCGCTCCAGCTCTCCCAGCCCATAGAGCTGGGCGCCCCCCAGGGGGAGGGCGGGGTCGGTCCCTCCGGCGATGGCCCCGGCCACGGCGGCGGCGCACAGGGCCCCGCCGGAGCCGTCCCCGGCGCCGGGGGCGGTGAGCACCATCCGCTCGCAGTTGAGCTGTCCGGCCCGCTGGACCAGCTGCTCCACCGTCTCCTCTTTTGCTCCGCCCACCACGGCGATGCGCTCCCGCCGGGCGTCGGAGCACTCGGTCACCATGGTTTTCAGGGCCTGCTGCACCGTCAAATCCGTGCTGCCGCACACCACCACATCCACGTTCTCAATGGCGGCGGCGGTGGCGAGGGCCGACGTATAGCTCTGGTCGGCGGGCACGCCGTACACCACCCCGGCGCCGTTGCGGATGGCCAGCTGGGCCATCCGGCTGAGCAGGCAGTCGCCCACGTCCGCCGCCGCCCGGCTGTAGCTGGTCCACTGATAGCTTTTTTTACCGTCCGCGCCTTCCAGGGCGGCGATTACCGCCACGCTGCCGCCGCCCGCGGCGGCGGCGGTGAGGCTGGACGCCTCATAGGAGGAATACACCCCCGGTCTCTCATGTCTGGTCACCGCGCTCATGTTATCTTCCCCTTCACTTCAAAGTCCACAAAGGTCCCGGCCTCCTCTCCCGTCCGGGAGATGAGCCACGCGCCGCACCGGCAGCTGACCGACTGCCGGTACAGCCCCTCTTTTTCCAGGAATTCCACCCGGCCTGTCCGCACCTCCAGGGCGGTGAGCCCCGCCGCCCCCTGGCACAGCAGGGACTCCACGGCAATCTCCGCCGCCCGCTGGCAGGCGTCCCCGCCCCCGTCCCGGGGGGCGAAGATGTCCAGGGTCAGGGTGATCTCCGCCTGCCGGCCGTAGAGCTCCTGTTCTCTCCCGGTCGCCGGGTCGCTCCGGACGCCCAGGTAGTCCCTGAACCCGCCCGGGGCGCACGCCACGCCGCTGAGGGCCACCGCCGCCGCGGCCTCCCGCCATCGGGAGGCCGGAGCGCAGTCCATAGCAGCCAGGGCGTTGAGTCCGTTTTGGCGCAGCTGCTCCGCCACCTGCTCCCGCAGGGCGCTGAACGCCCCGCTCACGGCGCGTTCTCCGGGCAGGGCCGCAGGGCGAGCCACAGGTGGGTGACCTGTCCCCCCACCCAGATGGGCCGCACGGTCATGACCTCGTACCGGGCGCCGCCCCATTCCAGCCAGCCGCCGGGCCCGGTCTTGTCCAGGGGCAGGCCGGGCTCGGCCAGCCCCAGAAACCGGTCCTGGGAGAAGCTGCCCAGCGCCCCGGCGGTGTACTGCCAGTCCGCCTTGGTCATAGGCTGAACGATGGCCATGCCCCGGCCCGCCTCGGCGCCGTCCTCTTTCCGGCACACCATCTCCTGCCCATAGGTCCTGATGATCCACTCAAATGCCTCGATCAACCGCTCACCCCCCGAAACACAAACGCCTCATCCCGCAGATAGGGCCCCATCAGCTCCATGGCCCGGCGGGACAGTTTTTCCGCGCCTTCCCCGCTTCCCGGCTCCCGCCGCACGGAGATATCCCCCGCCGACAGGGCGGTGACGCCCTCCAGGCCCCGGCCGCTCCGCAGCCAGTCCATGGCCAGCCACGCCGCCGCCAGGGGGTAGGCCCCCTGGCAGTCCTCCGGGGTCAGGCCGTCTTTCAGCTTTTGGTCCAGCGTCCGGCAGGCGGCGGCGCACACCGCCTCCAGCAGGGTCTCGCTCTGTCCCGCGCCGCCCAGGGCCTGGACCAGCTCCATCACCTGTTCCAGCATATCCGCCCTCCTAGATGAGGAAGGCCCCGTCGGCGCTTTCCCGGGGCCCCTCGTCCTGGGCGTAGCTCAGCTGAACGCCGGGGGCCAGCAGGCGGTCCGTCTTTTCCCGGTACAGCTTGAGGAAGCCCAGCAGCTCCTCCTCGTCCAGCTTGGCCGCCGCCCGCTCCAGCAGGGCGTGGTCCGCGGACCGCTCGGCGATGCCGGCCAGCCGCACCAGCTCCCGCCGCAGGCTTTTGAGGTACTTCCGGCCCAGCCGGGCCTCGTCCTCCAGCCGTCTCCCCGCGCTTTTGACCACGCCGGACCTGCGCTGGGCGGGCACCGCCACGAAGGACCACTCGTACACATCGGAGGCCCCGGTGAGCACGCCGCAGCACAGCTGGCCATCGTACTCCTCCCCCTTCTCATGGGAGCAGGAGCCCGCCGGCTGGCCGCAGACGGAGCACAGCACCTGGTCCACGGCGCAGCCCACGCTGACCTCCCGCTTGATGCCGCCGTCGATCTCGGCGATGAGGGCGGCGTTTTCGGGGGTGCGCATCATGTAGGCCCAGCCCTTCAGCCAGCGGCAGGGCCGCCCGTCCCGGGTGAGGGCGCCGCCCCCGCCCACCACCTGGGTGCGGTAAATGCGGGCGGTCTGCCCCTTGGCGGACCACTGGTGGTCGAACACGCCGGACACCCCCACAAACAGGGGGGCCAGCTGGTCCAGCGTGGCGTCGTCAAAGCGTTCGAAGTCCCGGTCGATGTCGTTGTCGCACAGGCGCAGGGCGAAGGTGTACACCTCGTCCGCCCCCAGCTCCCGGCGGGCCAGGGCGTTGATGAGGGCCAGCTCCTCCCCATCGGGGGTCCCGATGCCCTTGACGGCCGCGTCCTTATTGATCTCCATGTTCATTCTCCTCCTCCATGGCCCTGGCCTGGGCCCGGTACAGCGCCGCTCTGGCCTCCGACTCCTCGTCCTGGAGGTTCACGTCCTGCCAGTCCACCGTGACGCGGCCGTCGCGGCCCTTCAGCCGGAGCCACAGCTCGCACACCCGCTCCACCACCGGTTCCAGGCTTCGCCGGATGGCGGTGATTTCGCTGGTCATAATATCGGCCTGCTGGCTGCTCATCCGCTCGGTGGACGACCAGCTGAGCCCCAGCAGGAAGGGCGGGATGCCGGTTTTGGCCACCAGCTGCTCCAGGATCTGCCGGACGGGCACCTCGCTGTCCAAAATCTGGTTGTCCGCACCGATGGCGCGGATCTCCACGTCTCCGGCGGCCACAAAATCCCGGACGGCCCCGTCCCGTCCCGCCTGCATGGCGGCGGACCACTCCCGGGCCACCTGGGCGCACCGCTCCCGGGGGTCGCCGCCGTCTCCGTCCCGGCACACCACGGCGAAGCGCACATTGCCCATCCGCTCCCAGTTTTTGCCCACCGCCTGGAAGATTTTCACGAAAATATCCGCCAGGAAGGGCATGGACCGCAGCATGGACACCCCGTAGGGGGCGCAGGTCTCCGGCTGGAAGGGGGTGAACAGCAGCAGCTCCTGCCGGGGCAGCTCCCGCACCGCGCCGCCGCCGTCCCGGGCGCACAGGGTGAAGTCCAGGGGGCTGGCCCCCTCTTTGATCTCCACCCGGCTCACGTCGGCGCACAGCAGGGCGGCGATGTCCCGGCCGTCCCGGCTGGGGACGATCTCGCCCACCGCCCGGCCGCACACCAGCATGGAGTCCAGGTACTGGTCCAGGAAGGCCTGGATGCCCCGCTGCCCCCGGCCCACGGGGACGACGCGCAGGAAACGGTCCAGCTCCTCCTGGGCGTCCTGGTCCCGGCAGGCCACCGTCAGCCCGCCGCACAGCCGCACCAGCTTGCAGATGGCGGCGTCCACCACGGGGACGGCCTCCCGGACGGCCCGGTAGAGGGTAATCTCCCCGCTGTGGAGGGGCACATATCCATCCAGCTGGAGGAAGGGGTGCTGCCCCTCATCCCGGAGCTGGGCGGCGGCGGCCGCCCGCTCCGATTTTTTCCGTCTGCCCCCGCTCATCAGACGGAGAGCACCCGGCTGGCGTCCTCAAAGATTTTGGCGTAGCCGGAGATGGTGGTGATGGCGGCCCGCTCCAGCTGGCGGTCGATGATCTTGTCGTACTCCACCATCACGTCGCCGGCCTTGACCATCTCCAGGGCGTAATTTTTGTCCAGGCCGAGGATCTTTCCGGCGGGTACGGCGGAGGAGCGCAGCACCTTGGCGCCCATGGGGGTGATGAGCCTGCCGGTGCCGTGGAAGTCCAGGCCGGCCATGGCGTCCTGCATCTGGCTGAGGCCCAGCAGCTTGGGCATGGTGTCGGTGCCCACCAGCAGGGTGTTGAGCTGGTAGGGCTCGAAGCTGTTCCAGAAGGCCAGCAGGTCGCTGTAGGCCAGCGTTCCGGCGGTTTCCACGCTGGTGCTCTTGGCGGCGTTGCCGTTGCCGTCGCCGTTGATGATGACGTCGATGGCGTCCTCCAAGTGCATCCGGCCGATCTGGGCGCCGATCTGCCGCAGGGTGACGGAGAACAGGTCCAGCTTCTGGAAGCGGATGGCCTCGTAGGAGGCCACCAGCATCCGGCCCCGCTTGTGGAGCTTCACCAGGCTGTCCCTGGTGCGCACGGTGGTCTGGGGGATGGCGGCGCCCTCGGCCACCTGCTTGAGCTTTTTCTCATCCTCGGGCACGGAGGTGATGGAGCGGTAATCCATCCCCTGGATGAGTGTTTCGGTGGCGGTGATGTCGGGGAGGATGTTGGCCTCCTCCATGCCCACCTTCACGGCCCGGGCGATGTACTCGGGGAAGAGCACCGCCGACTGGGAGGTGGAGAAGAACTTGTCCACCAGGTCGGAGCCCGCGCCCTTCACCCGGATGTCGAAGCGTTTCAGCTGCCGCTGATAGGCGTCCAGCCCCTCCAGGGCGGTGCCGCGGTACTGCTCGCTGGGGTCCAGCTTTTCCAGCACCTGGGTGAAGGACCTGCCGGCCTCGTGGTACATCCCCTTTTCCAGCTTCACGTTGTCAAATCTCTGTGCCATAACAACTTCCTCCTTTTTTCGCTTTCCTGTCACACTGCGCCTGTTCGCAACGCGCGGTTTCCCTCCGTCTCGGCCTGGTCTCCGGCCCGCTGCGCGGGCCTGCGCTTGTTCTCGCCTTCGGCTCGGTCGGTGCTGGACGTGTGCCACTGGCACACAGCACCCTCGCTTCAGTCCATCCGCGCTGCTCACAACGGCTCCGCGCTTCTTTACAGCTTGATGACGGCGGTTTTGGCCGTGGTGTCCACCGCCAGCACCAGGCGCTGGAGCCCGCCGGTGGTGACGGTTTTGACGCCGCCCGTGCCGTCGCAGGCCAGGGCTTTCCAGCCCACGGCCGGGGCGGTGCCGCTGTAGCCCACCGTGGCCACGCCGCCGATCTGGACCGCCGCCGCGCCGCCCCGCACGCCGCCCAGCACCACGCCGCAGGGCAGGGCGTCGGCCGCGCCCTTGCTCACGGTGCCGTTTTTGGTGAGGGCCACCGTCATGCCGGGCTGCACCTCGCCCTCCACCTGGAAGGTGGCGGCCGTCTGGCCCACGCCCTCGAAACAGATGTCCATGTTCATTCTCCTCTCATTGATCAGGTATTTATAGAAATCCCCTGTTCAGGGTATTTCTCCTGCATTTCCCCCTGCCGGGGGGCGTTACTTTCTGCTCGTGCAGAAAGTAACCAAAGACACGCTGCCCCCTATTTGTGCTGCCGCCTGTGCCTGGTCCTTGCGGCTGTATGTGGTCCACGCCCCGCGCCTGGGCTTGCGCACCGTCCGCGCCGGGGCCGGGCCCCCCGCGTCCCTCAAAACGCCCCCCGCTCCACATAGGCGGCGGCGCTGCCGGCGCCATCGCCCAGCGCCATGACAAAATAGCGGATGTCGTCCATGGCGTGGTCGTGTTCCTTCCGCACCCGGTCCATGGCCCGGTCGTCCTCCCAGCGGTACAGCTCAAACTCCCGGGCCGCCGCGCCGCACTCCCGGCAGATGACGATTTCCCCGGATTTCAGCGCCTCCGCCGTCCGGCGGATGCCCTCCAGCACCCGGTTGTCCGCCTTGCGGACGGTCCAGCCCGCCCGGCGCAGCGCCTCGATGAAGCTGGCCGCCGACGGGTCCACAATGACCGTCTCAATCTCCCGGTCCCCCGCCAGCCGGTTCAGGTCCCGGACGTACTCCCCGTCGGTTTTCTGCCGTCCTTCCGCCCGGGCGTCGTAGTAGTATTCTCTGATTCTGTACCACACGCCCTCCTGTTCGCCCCACAATCCGAAGGAGGCGGGGTTCCGAGTGCCGTAGTCGCAGGAGATCCGCCAGCGGCGGAAGGGTCCCGCCGGGGCCGCGGGCATCCGGTCCCGGCGGAAGAAGTCGTACACCAGCCCTTCGGCGGCGGTCCACTCGCCCAGCACGTACCGCCGGTAAAAGGTCCCCTGGAACAGCCGGGCGTACCGGGCCCGGGTCCGGGGGGACAGCCTGGGGTTGTCCTCCATGGTGAAGTGCAGGTACAGCACCCGCTTTTCCTCCGTCTTTTGGACCCACTCGCGGTAGAACCAGTGCTCGGGTCCGGCGGGGTTGCAGGAGAACCACAGCCTTCCCCCCTCCACGGAGCACCGGGCGGCGGCCTGTTCCACGAAGGAGCGGGGCATGAGCGCGGCCTCGTCCAGCAGCACCCCCGCCAGGGTCACCCCCTGGATGGCGGCGGCGCTGCCCTCGTCCCGCCCGCCGTAGAGGTAGAACCGGTTTTCCCGTCCTCCGCCCCGGAGCACCACCTCATTCCGGCTGATTGTTTCCGTCCACTGGAATCCCAGCCTCTCCAGCGCGGGCCGGGCCTGGGCCAGGAGGTTCCGCCGCACGCCGTTGATGGAACCGGCGCACAGGCCGAAGCACCGGCGGTGGAACCGGGACATGGCCCACAGGAAGAAGGAGAGGGTGAGGGCGAAGGTTTTGCCCGACCGCACCGCGCCGTCGCAGATGATGGCGTCATAGCGCTCCTCTCTCCACCAGTCCAGCACCCTGCGCTGCTTTGGGGAAAACCGGAGCTCCATCACCCCTCACCGCCGCCCGTCTCCCGGCCCAGCCCGTCCAGAAAGTCCTCCAGCGCTCCGTCCCGCCGCTCCTCCATCAGTTCCCGGAGCATGTCCAGCACCCGCAGCTTGTCCACAAATTTGACCTCGAAGGCGCCGTTGGCGTTTCGCTTCAGCTCGGCCACCCCTGTGAGGTCCAGCCGGTCCACCTGCCCGGCATCCTCCGGGCCCAGCAGCGACAGCTTCACCACGTCGTTGCTCTTCCATCGGATCAGCTTGCGCAGGTAGGCGGTCAGCTCCCGGCGGGCTTTCTGCTCCTCGGTTTTTGTCTGAGTCTCCATTTCCAACCTCCTCACGGCCCGCGGGTGAAACATTCGTTTTGTTGCCTGTTCCGATGCAAGGCGCAAAAAAATTCCGAAGCAATTTCTGCTTCGGAATTTCCATATTGCGCCCTGCGCCCGGGCGCTCCGCGCTTCTTTATTGTCACGCTCCGCACCCTTCGCGACGGACGCCTTCCCTCCGTCTCGGGGCGCATACATCCGGGGCCCAGCCCCTCCTTGGTTTGCGCCCCTCGCTCCGGTCCAGGCGTCCTGCTCCCGGGCGCTCCGCGCTTCTTATTTATGATACTCCGACCCCTCCCGAATCTTGAACGCCCGGTAGATCTGTTCCAGCAGCATCACCCGGGCCAGGTGGTGGGGGAAGGTCATGGGGGACATGGACAGCCGGACCGCGGCCATGGCTTTGACATCCGGGTGGAGCCCATAGGACCCGCCGATGACAAACACCAGGTTTTTACCGGGGCCCTGCTCCCAGCCGGCGATCATTTGGGCCAGCTCCTCGCTGGACCGCATGCCTCCCTCCACGCACAGGGCGGTCACATGGGAGCCGGTCGGGATTTTTGCCCGGATGGCCTCCCCCTCCTTTTTCAGCGCATTCTGAATCTCCCCGGGAGAAGGATTTTTCGGCAGCTTCTGCTCCGCCAGCTCCACAATGTTCAGCTTGCAGTAGCCCGCCAGCCGTTTGGCGTACTCCGCCGCCGCCTCCTGGTAGAATGTTTCCTTCAGCCTGCCCACGCAGATCACCGTCACACCGGCCATTGTGTTCCCTCCGCCCCAGCGTCCGCCCGTTTCATCCTTGAACCGGTCACACCTCAAACCACCCGCAGCCCTCGTCTCTGGGCGCCACCAGCAGCTCCATGTCCTTCGCGCCCAGCCCCAGCCCGCCCAGGGCTTTTTCCGCCGCCTCCAGGGCCAGGCCGGGGCGGTTGTTCTCCTGGGAGAGGTGGGCCAGCACCAGCCGGCGCGTCCCCTGGGACCCGGCCCAGGCGGCCAGCTGTCCCCCCATCTCGTTGGACAGGTGTCCCCGATCCCCCCGGATTCGGTTTTGCAGATGGAGGGGATAGGGCCCGGTGCGCAGCAGCTCCGGATCGTAGTTGAATTCGCCGATGAGGGTATGGGCGCCCCGGACGCCCTCCCGGGCCTGGGGGGTGATCACCCCGGTGTCGGTACAAAGTGTCAGCTTCCGCATTCCGTCGGTGACGGAAAACCCGCAGGGGCAGGCGCAGTCGTGGCTGGTGGCGAAGGTGCCCACCTCCAGTCCGCCCACGGCGAACCGCTGGCCGGGCTCAAACACCCGGAACCGGTCCATCAGGCCGTTCCACCGGCCGCACAGCTGGGCGGCGGTGGCCTCGGCGGTGAACAGGGGCGCGCCGATCCGGCGGCACAGCACGGGCAGGGCGGCCACGTGGTCGGTGTGCTCGTGGGTGATGAGCACGCCGGACAGATGCCGGAGCTCCAGCCCCAGGGCGTTCAGCCCCTGGGCGATGCGCCGGGTGGAGATGCCCGCGTCGATGAGAATATGTACCCGTCCGTCGCTGACCACCGTACAATTTCCCGACGAGCCGCTGGCCAGCGTGGCCGCCCTCAGCATAACCATTCCTCCCCGTCTCCGCAGCGCCGCGGGCGGCTTTGCGGAAGCCCGAAATGTCTCCTTTTTTCACAAATATGCCGGAAAGGGAAGCTCCCTTTCCGGCGAAATTCACCTGTTTCCAGCGTCCGCGCCGGGGACGGCGGGCTGCTGTCTGATGTGCGCCGGGGCCGGGGGAATCCCTCCGGCCCATCGTCTCCGCACCGGGTCATCCTGCGATATTTGCCTTTTTCTGCTCCGGGTCGGGCACCTCCACCACCCGGATGTCCGCGCCGATGCCGGACAGCTTGCCGATGATGTCCTCATAGCCCCGCTCGATGTGCTTCACGTTGGAGATCTCGCTGGTGCCCTGGGCAGCCAGGCCGGCAATGATCATGGCCGCGCCGGCCCGCAGGTCGCAGGCCTCCATGGGCGCGCCGGTGAGCTTTTCCACGCCCTCGATGATGGCGATTTTGCCGTCCACCTGGATTTTAGCCCCCAGGCGGCGGAACTCCTCGGTATAGCGGTAGCGGTTGTCCCACACGCCCTCGGTGATGACGCTGGTCCCCCGGGCCAGACAGAGCACGGCCGCAATCTGGGGGTGCATGTCGGTGGGGAAGCCGGGGTAAAACATGGTCTTGACGTTGGTGCGCTGAAGGGGGCCGTAGCGGCGGACAATGACGCTGTCCCCCTGCTCCTCCACCTCGGCGCCCATCTCCGCCAGCTTGGCGGTGATGCACTCCAGGTGTTTCGGGATGACGTTGCACACCCGCACCTCGCCTCCGGCGGCGGTGACGGCGGCCATATAGGTGCCCGCCTCGATCTGGTCGGGGATGATGGAGTATTCGCCGCCCCGGAGCTTGTTCACGCCCCGGACCTTGATGACGTCGGTGCCCGCGCCGGTGATTTCCGCCCCCATGGAATTGAGGAAGTTGGCCAGATCGACAATATGGGGCTCTTTGGCGGTGTTTTCAATGACGGTGGTGCCCTCGGCCAGCACGGCGGCCAGCATCAGGTTCATGGTGGCGCCCACGCTGGCCACATCCAGATAGATCTGGCTGCCCCGCATGCGGCCCCCCCGGGCGGCGGCGCACATATAGCCCTTTTCCACGGTCACATCCGCCCCCAGGGCGGTCAGTCCTTTGATATGCTGGTCAATGGGGCGGCTGCCGAAGTCGCACCCGCCGGGCAGAGGCACCTCGGCCTTGCCGAACCGGCCCAGCATGGCGCCCAGCAGGTAATAGCTGGCCCGGAGCTTCCGCCCCGCGTCATAGGGCACGGTCATGCACCGGGCTCCGGTGCAGTCCACCTCCACGGTGGTACGGTTGATCATGCGCACGCTGGCGCCCAGATCGCGCAGAATATTCAGGAGCAGGTCCACATCGCTGATGGCGGGAATATTTTCAATGCGGCAGGGTCCCTCCACCAGCAGGGCGGCGGGGATGATGCCCACGGCGGCGTTTTTGGCGCCGCTGATCTCGACCTTGCCATACAGCGGACGTCCGCCGTGAATCACATATTTTTTCAAATCAGCACCTCAGACTTCCGGCAGCACCGGTTTCATTGTAAAAGAGGGGCATCGCCCTCTGTGTTATCTCTTCAGCAGGGGGGGCCTCGCAAAACGGGGCGGATGTTCCGCGCCGGCATGGGCCCTGTGCAAAGCCGTCTCTGGGCTCCGCGGGGAGAGGGGGCGCTGCGGATCGGACGGGTGTTCCTCGAAGCGCGTGCCAGCCTGGAGTTCCCACAATACCGGGAACCTGCTCTCCAACGCATTATTATAGCACCTGAGGTAAGTAAAGGCAACCAAAACTTTCATTTTTCCGGACCGTCCCTGTCATTTCTCCCATCCAGCCATATTTTGCCCCCTCACAGCCCGGATATTCCGGGAAAATTGTGAATTTTCTGCGATACCCCTTGCAAAATCCAAACGGCTGTATTATAGTACGGTTAGCACTCCTTTCCGAAGAGTGCTAACCATCTGGTTTTTAAAAAAATTTGATATAATACGAGGTGTGCGAATCATGGCAAAAAAGCAGTTCAAAGCGGAATCCAAGCGCCTGATGGACCTGATGATCAACTCCATCTACACCCACAAGGAGATTTTCCTCCGGGAGATCATCTCCAACGCCAGCGACGCCATCGACAAGCTGGCCTATCTCTCCCTCACCGACGACACGGTGAAGGTGAAGCGGTCCGACCTGCGCATCACGGTGTCGCCGGACAAGGAGGCCCGGACGCTGACGGTGTCGGACAACGGCGTGGGCATGACGGCGGAGGAGCTGGAGCAGAATCTGGGCACCATCGCCCGCAGCGGCTCTCTGCAATTCAAGCAGGACATGGAGCAGAAGGATGACGCCGCCGACATCATCGGCCAGTTTGGCGTGGGCTTCTACTCCGCCTTCATGGTGGCGGACGAGGTGACGGTGGTGACCCGCCGCCACGGGGAGGACGCGGCCCACTGCTGGAAGTCCTCCGGGGCGGACGGCTACACCATCACCGACTGCGAAAAGGAGGCCCCCGGCACCGACGTGATCATGCACCTGAAGGCGGACACGGAGGACGAGCACTACAGCGAGTACCTGGAGACCGGCCGGCTCCAGTCCCTGATCAAGAAGTATTCCGACTATATCCGCCACCCCATCCGCATGGAGGTGGAGGACTACCGGGAGAAGGAGAAGCCCGCCGACGCGGGCGACGACTACAAGCCGGAGTGGGAGACGGTGGTGGAGGAAAAGACCATCAACTCCATGGTTCCCCTGTGGCAGCGCCCCCGGTCCAAAGTGACCCAGGAGGAGTACGACGGCTTCTACCGGGAGAAGTTCGGCGACTGGCAGCCCCCTCTGGCCACCATCACCACCTCCTCGGAGGGCACCGTGACCTTCAAGGCGCTGCTGTTCGTCCCCTCCAACACCCCCTATGACTTCTACACCCGGGAGTACGAGAAGGGCCTTCAGCTCTACTCCTCCGGGGTGCTCATCATGGACAAGTGCGCCGACCTGCTGCCCGACTGCTTCCGCTTCGTGAAGGGCGTGGTGGACTCCCCCGACTTCTCGCTGAACATCTCCCGGGAGATGCTCCAGCACGACCGGCAGCTGAAGATCATCGCCTCCGCCCTGGAGAAGAAGATCAAGAACGAGCTGGTCAAGCTGATGAAGGATGACCGGGAGAAGTATGAGAAGTTCTGGTCCGCTTTCGGCCGCCAGCTGAAGTACAGCGTCACCGAGGGCTACGGGGCCAAGAAGGAGCTGCTTCAGGACCTGCTGCTGTTCACCACCTCCAGGGAGGGCAAGCCGGCCTCTCTGGCGGAGTACGTGGAGCGGATGGCCGAGGGGCAGGAGTTCATCTACTATGTCTGCGCCGACACCAAGGAGCAGGCGGCCCGCCTGCCCCAGGTGGAGCGCATCGCCGACAAGGGCTGGGAGATTCTCTACCTGACGGAAGAGGTGGACGAGTTCGTGATGCAGGCCCTGGGGGAGGTGTCGGGCAAGAAGCTGAAGTCGGTGTCCGACCCGGACGCCCTGCCGGAGACGGACGAGGAGAAGGCGGAGCAGGAAAAGCAGGCGGAGGAGAGCAAGCCCGTGCTGGACTTTGTGAAGGAGACTCTGGGGGATCGCATCAAGGAGGCCCGCGTCTCCAAGATTCTCAAGACGGCGCCGGTGTGCATGACGGCGGACGGCCCCATGTCGCTGGAGATGGAGAAGTATTTCTCCCGGCTGGAGGGCGCCTCTCCCATGGGCGGCATGAAGGCGGAGCGGGTGCTGGAGCTGAACCCGTCCAGCGCCGCCTTTGGGGCGCTGAAGTCCGCCCTGGACGGGGGCGACCGGGAGAAAGCCGCCAAATACGCGCAGGTGCTCTACCACCAGGCGCTGCTCATCGCGGGCCTGCCCATTGAGGACCCGGCGGCCTATACGGAGCTGGTGTGCTCCCTGATGGGCTGAGTTCCGCCGGGGCCGCCCGTGCCCAAATACAGAAAACAGAGTACGGCCCACGGGCCGCGCCTCCGGGGCGCGCCGTTCGGGCCGTACTTCTTTCATGCTCCGCTGATGTAAAGCTCCTCCGTCTCCTGCTGGGCCCGCACCAACAGCGCCCGGGCCCGTGCCGCCTCGTTCCCGTCCAGCAGCTCGATTGCCTTCGTCACCGCCCGGAACAGCGTCAGGTACATTTCTTGATAATCCGCCATAGTTTTCACCTCAAATAGATTATAATACATATACATTGTAATTACAATTTATTTATCACTTAAAAACTGTTTAATTTTATCTTATAAATACCACAGAAAATAAGTTAGAATTCTGTTGGGGTGATTCATATGCCGTTTGGGCCGAATAATATTCAGCGGAAAGGCGAAGCCGCTTATAAAACGATATATCTGCGCCAGCGTACCATCGACAAAATCGAACAGCTGGCGGCGGAAAATGAAACCAGCTTTAACGCAATCGTGGTGAGCATGATTGAACAGTGCCTAAAGGACTACGACGACGAAACACAACAGTAGGATTTCTTCCCCCGCCCGGCGGCGGGGGATTTTTGCGCTTCGGACTGCGCGGTGCGCAGAGTCAGGCGCGGTCCGTGGGCCCCGCGCCGCTCCGTGCCCGGACGCAGGCGGCAGCGCAAATGGGGGCCCCCGCGTCCAGCGCCCGCGCGCCGGAAGGGCCGCGTCCGCTTTGCGTATCGGGCGTCCCCCGTAACGGGGGGTTCTCAGGGGGAGAGCCGCCTGTGCGCGAGAGCGCGCCCCTGGCGCTCGAAGCCGAACCGGCGGCTCTCCCCCTGAGCGTATCTTTGGTTCCTTTCTGCACGAGCAGAAAGGAACGCCCCCGGCAGGGCGGGATGCCCCGGCAGAAAGCCCCAAAAGTTTCGGGGCATTCTCCGATTATTCGGCAACAAAACGGGCTTGTATTTTTCCTTAAAATAGAATACAATATGGGGAGCGAATGAAAGGAAAGGCAGCCCTCTTGTTGTGAAGAAAGGAAGGTTCCCATGAAAATACAGACTGAAAAGGGTCTCGTCCGGCTCACCAGCGACGTGTACTCCAATCTGACGGGCGCGGTGGCCACCAGCTGCTACGGGGTGAAGGGCATGGCGTTCCGCTCCAAGACGGACGGATTGGTCCACCTGCTCCGGCGGGAGTCCATGTCCAAGGGCGTGAAGATTGTGTACAACGGCGACCAGTCCATCACCATCTACCTCCACATCATCGTGGACAACGGGGTGAACCTGCTGGCCGTGGGCGAATCCATCCAGAATGAAGTGAAGTACAACGTCCACCGCCTCACCGGGGTGGAGGTGCGCAGCGTCAACGTCTGCGTCGATTCCATGGTGATCGGCTGAGGCCGTGTGACCAGACAGAAAGGATTATCCGACTATGGTAGATATCATTGACGGCGCGCTGTTCCAGCGCATGGTGATCCACGGCTCCGCCTCCATCAACGCCCAGAAGCAGGCCATGGTAGAACAGGCAGTGCAGGCGGCGTATCACGTCCTCCGTGATGGAAAGCTCCCCGCCACGGGCAACG
>ERZ808051.1005-NODE-1005-length-22515-cov-4.094928_pt1 | contig 22515 bp, 22 predicted proteins | sample MGYA00380199_ERZ808051 | MGnify/ENA primary metagenome ERZ808051 (study PRJEB31490, sample SAMN06133391) | mouse gut metagenome | isolation source: J11 | host: mice | place: China: Chengdu | collected 2015-05 ...
TACGCGCGATCCAGAGCTGTCTGAACTGACGCTTTCTCTCTTTTCTGCCGGCATAGGCGCTGGCCAGAGCCCTCATCACGGACTGCTTCGCTATTCTATACTGCTTGCTCCTTGCTCCCCTGTAGCCTTTCGCAAGCTTCAATACTCTTTTATGCCTTTTCTTGGCGTTTAAGCCACCCTTAATTCTTGCCATTCTTAATCTCCTCCTAATTCAATTTTAACCCGGTATCTGTCCGCCTTACAAGTAGGGCAGAATCTTCTTCATATTCTTCTCATTGGTCTTGTCCGTTATAGCAGGCTTCCTCAGATTACGTTTGGTCTTCCGAGACTTCTTGGTCAAGATATGGCTCTTGTAAGCCTTATTTCTTTTCAGCTTACCCGTTCCTGTCACTTTAAAACGCTTTGCAGCAGATCTGTTTGTTTTCATTTTGGGCATAGCAATTTCCTCCTAAACTTTTCATAATTTATTATACGAACCGCTTCGCGTATCCCTTCCTGTCTCCATGATAGGAACCGCTTTGCGAACCCTATAATCATGCATTATATACTCGGCGGTCCACCGCCGCTTATACCTTTTTAGCATCCGAACGCTTTTCCGCCAGGAACATGGTCATGCTCCTGCCTTCCACCTTGGGCGCTTTCTCTATCACCGCGATATCGGCTACGCTCTGGGCAAAGTCATCCAAGATATGCTTGCTGGTATTCATATGAGCCATCTCCCGGCCCCGGAAGCGAAGCGTTACTTTTACCTTGTCGCCCTTTGTCAGGAATTTCCTGGCCGCATTGACTTTCGTATTCAAATCGTTGGTGTCAATATTGGGAGACAGGCGGATCTCCTTGATTTCAATGATCCTCTGTTTCTTCTTTGCCTCTTTTTCCTTTCTGACCATCTCATACTTATACTTCCCGTAATCGACAATCTTGCATACCGGCGGTTTCGCGGTAGGGGCAATCTTCACCAGATCCAAACCAGCCTCCTCAGCCATTCTCATAGCCTCCCTCGCCGGCATGATACCCAGCTGTGTGCCGTCCTCGCCAACCAGACGAATCTCCTTGTCCCGAATCTGTTCGTTAATCATTAAGTCGCTAATGGTCTTATACCTCCCCATAAGAAAAGTGGATAGCATAACTATCCACTTTCACTCACCGTACACAGGACAGCTTCCTGCCTGTGTATGAAATCCATATCGTGAACGCTTACCGGCCCGATTGCCGTAAGGTGAGAGCGGATACTCTGCTTTTTGTGTTCTTCACAGTTTTTTACTTTACCATAGATCCCGTCTGCTGTCAATAGCAATTTTTCAGATTTTCCCTTTTCTTTCTGCAAAATACAGGAATCAAATAGAAACAAGCGCCCCTACCCATAAAAACTGGCCGTCCCGCTCACTTCAATAGCTGGACGGCCAGTTCACGCTCTGGCTTCTCTCTTTACTTTTCGGTAAATGTGGCACAGGCCGTCTCTCTGCAGTCGCAGGCGCCGCAGCCCTTGATGTCCACATGCTCCGCATGGCATTTATAATTGGAATTGTAGACACATTTCACCGCTTCGCAGTCAATGCTGATGGTCTTGCTGGGATGCACTACGGAACTTTTAAAAGAATCCATTCCGTCCCTCCTTTGGGTAAAGCTTTCGCAGCAGGTTCCCTCGCAATCGCAGGCCTTGCTGCCTCCCACACAGATGTCCCCTTTACAGCACAAATGTTCCTCGTTGTAGCCGCAGTTCTCCACCGCACATTTCAAATCCGCCATATAAGCCTCCTTCTGCACTGCTTTCTTTTTCACGAAAAAACCGTCTTCGAATTCGCGGCAAGCAGCACCGATGCTGCGAATCCGGACAAGACCTGCCCCTGTCCGGCATGCTCACGCACCGGCACATACAGTCCTGTCAGGATTAGTATGCCTCATTCGACGTCGTACTATTCCAACGATTATCCTTTCTGCAGTCGGATTCCCCATGCGGTTCGCCTGCTCTTCCTTTCGGTCCCTGCAATATACCCAAATCAGGCTCTGAAAATATGCACGTCAAAAAATATACCTCTCTACGCTTTAGCGTTTTCCTGCACTTCTTCTTTTCGGATCTCCTTGGTGCGAATCTCCTCGGAGATCTGGTCAATGAATACGGCCAGGGATTTCTGCCCCTCGTCTCCCGCGAAACGGCTTCTTACGGACACCAGCCCGTCCTCTTCCTCCTGCTGGCCCACTACCAGCATATAGGGCACTCTGTCCAGCCTGGCCTCGCGGATCTTGAAGCCGATTTTCTCGGAGCGGTTATCCACCGCAGCGTCGATATCCCTTGCTCTCAGCTCTCCCAGCACCTTTTCGGCATATGCCTCGTATTTCTCGGAAATAGGAAGCACGCGCACTTGCTCCGGGCACAGCCAGGTAGGGAATTTTCCCGCATATTTCTCGATCAGCCAAGCCAGCGTCCGCTCATAGCAGCCGATGGAGGTTCTGTGGATGATATAAGGCCGCACCTTGTCGCCGTTCTCGTCAATATAGTACATGTCGAACTGCTCCGCCAGCAGGGCGTCCCACTGGATGGTGATCATGGTGTCCTCCTTGCCGTACACGTTTCTGGCATTGATGTCCACCTTAGGCCCGTAGAAAGCGGCCTCGCCCACATCTTCGACGAAAGGAATCCCCAGCTCGTTCAATACCTGCCTGATATGTCCCTCTGTCTGCTCCCAGACCTGGGGCTCACCGATGTATTTCTGCGAATTCTCCGGATCCCATTTGGACAGATGATAGGTCACGTCCTCCTCCAGGCCAAGGGTCTGCAGACAGTACTGTGCCAGGGCGATACAGCCCTTGAACTCCTCCACCATCTGATCCGGCCTTACGATCAGGTGTCCCTCGGAAATGGTAAACTGCCTCACTCTGGTAAGGCCGTGCATCTCCCCGGAATCCTCGTTGCGAAACAGCGTGGAGGTCTCTCCGTAGCGGCAGGGCAGATCCCGGTATGACTTCTGGCTGTTCTTGAATACATAGTACTGGAACGGACAGGTCATGGGGCGCAGTGCGAAGACCTCCTTGTCTTTCTCCTCGTCCCCCAGCACGAACATGCCCTCCTTATAGTGATCCCAGTGGCCGGAGATTTTATACAGATCGCTCTTTGCCATCAGAGGGGTTTTGGTGCGCACATAGCCCCACTCCTTGTCCTCCAGATCCTCAATCCAGCGCTGGAGTTTCATGACCATCTTGGTCCCCTTGGGCGTAAGCAGCGGCAGTCCCTGCCCGATCACATCCACCGTGGTAAACAGGTCCATCTCCCTGCCCAGCCTGTTGTGATCCCGGCGTTTCGCGTCTTCCATGCGCTCTAAGTGGGCCGCAAGATCCTCTTTCTTATTGTAAGCAGTTCCATAAATGCGCTGCAGCCTGGCCCTGTCGGAATCCCCTCTCCAGTATGCCATGGAAGAGGAAGTCAGTTTGAACGCTTTCACTCCCTTGGTGCTCGTCAGATGAGGCCCGGCACAGAGATCCACAAAATCTCCCTGCCTGTAAAAGGAAATCTCCGCATCCTCCGGCAGGTCCTTTATCAGCTCCACCTTATATGGCTCATTTCGCTCTTCCATGAGCTGTATGGCCTCAGCCCTGGGCAGAGCAAAGCGCTCTAGTTTTGCGCCGTTCTTAATGATTTTCTTCATCTCTGCCTCAATGGCGTCCAGATCCTCTCTGGAAAAGGGCTCATGGTCGAAATCATAATAGAATCCAGTGTCAATGCTGGGCCCGATGGCCAGCTTCACCTGGGGAAACAGGTTCTTCACCGCCTCCGCCAGCACATGGGAGGCCGTATGGCGGATGGTGGCCAGACCCTCCGGATCATTTGCCGTACAGATGCTCAGTTCGCAGTCTCCATCCACGACAGTCCGCAGATCCACCGCCTTTCCGTCCACCTTGCCGCAGCAGGCGGCCCTTGCCAGTCCCTCGCTGATGTCGAGGGCAATGTCATATACACTCATGGCGCTTTCATACTCCTTTACGGAGCCGTCTTTCAATGTAATTTTCATCTCTGTCTCCTCTCTTTTCTCTTTTTACAGCCTCTTTTGCATCCGCAATTTTCCTTGTCTTTCTTTTGCTCCGCTTTCGCGGTACCAGCCTCGCTGCCGTTCCCGTTTCCGCATCCGCTGCCGTTTCCGTTTCCGCATCCGATCATGACGCCGTGTGTCATGGGCGCCATCCGCAGACCGCGGATCATTCCCGCCAGCAGACATACGACGGCAATCATCCAGAGGGTTGTCTTGGCCATGGTCACCTCTCCGTCGAAGCAGATTTCTTTCAGTTTCCTGCCCTTTTCTGCAAATTCTTCCATTTTCTCTCATCTCCCTTTCCGCGAATATTCGCCAAAATTCGGTAGAAGAATATCTCCTGTGCCCGTCAAAACGAAAAAAGCCCCCTGCAATCTAAGATTGCAAGGGACGTTTCTACTCACTCAAAAACGCGGTTCCACCCTTGTTGCAGTCTTTCAGAACATTGACTGCCACTTCCTTTGCCCGTAACGGAGGCCGCCGTGCCCGATTAAGGGCCGCTCCGAGATGGTCTTCAGAAGCCTTGCGCCGAACCGCTTGCAGCACCGGTCTCCCGGGCGGTCCTCTCTGGGGACGTTCCGCATCCTACTCTTCTCCTCAACGCTTTCGCTTTCCTTATCTTAATCCTTTCCCTGAGAAAAGTAAAGGGATTTTTGAAAATTCTTTCAAATACGTCAGACGGTTCTGGCGCCGTTGACAGCCGCCATGACGCAGTCTCCCACCGCCTCCCGGCTCATGTCCAGTGCCACTGCCAGCTCTCCGTACAGATTCTCCTCCGCCAGATGGCAATATTTGGTGTCCACCGCCGTGACCTTTCTGCCTGCCTGAATCCGCTTCTGCTTCCTCAGATTTATGGTCTTTAACAGCTTTAGCAGTTCCCCGCAGTCATTAGACTTCACACAGTCCTTGTACATCTGCTCTGTCATTTTGTCATTGGGTATGGCAAGCAGAGGAATCTCCGGAATCGTTCCTAACAGCCGCTCTGCCTCTGTCCGCTCCAATACCTTGCGCATCATAGGTTCCTTTTGAGAATCCACGGGCACATAGACCGTACTCCCCGCCGAATATAAAGGTTTCAGGATATAGTACTGTTTCTCCTTATCCACTCCTGAAATATTCAAAGCCGTGATATTCTCTACCACACAGACGCCCTTGTTGCTACATATCACATGATCTCCTACTCGAAACACCTGAAACCTCACTTTCTGAAAACTACCGACTACTTTTACCTCCACTATATGTTATAACCATATTATAACAGATTAAACATGCAAATGTCAGTATTTTTGTGTGTTCAGGCGATTTTTGTGGAATATGCGCATGCCATAATTGTAGCATTTTATACAAAAATTCCTACATTTTTTCTCAATCGATCACTTTTACACTCTCAATGACAGGCTGAGATTCACTTTTCACTATGCCATTACTGTCAATGTAAGCAGACTCCGGAATAGCTTCACAGATGGCGTCCACCACCTCTATCCCCTCTGTCACATAGCCGAAGCAGGCATACTTTCCGTCCAGGTACTTGCTGTCCTGATGCACGATAAAGAACTGGGAGCTGGCGCTGTCCATTGCCGAAGAGCGCGCCATGGAGATGGCCCCTCTGGTGTGGGAGAGGTCATTTTCAATTCCGTTCTCGGCAAACTCCCCTTTGATTCTCTCATCGGAACCTCCTGTTCCGTTGCCCAGGGGATCTCCGCCCTGTATCATAAAGCCGGATATAATGCGGTGGAAAGTCAATCCGTCATAAAATCCGTCCCCTGCAAGCTTCAGGAAATTCTCCACCGTAATCGGCGCCGCGTCCCCGTCCAGCTCCACTAAGATCGTCCCGTAATCTTTCACCGTGATCTCCACATGGTGCTTTCCCGAAAACTCCATGTCCTCTTCACCGCCTGCGGCAGAGGTTTCCTCCTGCACGCTCTCCTCTCCGGAGGCCGTGTTCTGCCCCTCTTCCGCCGAAGTTCCGGCAGAGGATTTCTCCCCGCTTTCGCCGCCGCAGCCAATCAGCGATACTGCCATTACTGCTACCAATAAAATACTCAGCAATTTCTTTTTCATTTCTTCTCCCTTTCTCTCCTGTTGCCACGCAACAATAGTGCCATCACAGCAGCCAATGCAACTATGATGACACTACGAAGCTTTTTTTATGCAAAATAACCAAAGGTTATTCGCTTTTCTCTTGAAAATCCTATACGGTAAAGTCAAAACGCTGACCCGTGGGGTTCTGCCGCTCTTCCTTTATCGTGCTCCAATCCACCTGGCTGATCTTCTCTGCCAGCTCCTCCACCGTGGAGGCGAATACGGTTGTGCGCTTACCCGTGCTCTTACCGTGGGCCAGATACTCGGCCGCCTCAGCTCTATCGGTAGCGTTCTCTTTCTTGTTCTCGCGCTGCTTCTCAATGCGCTCCCGCTGCTTCTCGCTGTTCTTCTCCAGCTCCGCGAAGAAAGATACCTCTCCGTCGTCCCCAAAGGAAATGCCCATGCGGGTGATATCGTCCGCTTTGTCGCCCAGCTGCGTCTTCATCTCATCCAGCTTTGAAACGGCGTTGTCCAGAATCCCCAGATTCTTCTTCTTCACATCCTCATCCGCCGCCATCTTCTCTAACTCCTCAGGCGTAAACAAAGCGCTGTACTCGGCTGTGCCTCTGGAAAGCAGATCGGCTGCCTCCTCGTCCGTCTCAAAGTCCGCTACGATGAAGTCCATATTTTTGTAAGACTTCTTCAGCTCTTTCAACAGATTCTGCGCTGCCTTACTCAAGGCGGGAGCTTTCCTGCTCTCCCCTGCGGCGCCCGTATTCTTCGCGTTTTCTGTTTTGGTCTTATCCGCGTCTTTTGCAGCCTGTGCAGTCTTTCCATAAAGGCTGCTCTGATAATAACTTCTTATTTTTTCCATGTCTCTGCCCTCCATAGCTTTTGCAGCATCTTCCGTTGATGCCCGTTATCCGTTTTTGCGCCGGAATGTACCGGCTTTTATCCGGACACACTCCATCTGTTTTTTATTTCGGCATTTTTGTGGAAAACTTTACCGTCAAACCGAATGGACTTCACATCTTAGGTATGGTATACTTGACCTATATTATACCGGGGTATTTAGATCGGACAAAATCGAGCTGGCGGAAAGTGATAACATGGCATTGGCTGGCCCAAACCGCATGATGCCAGGCACTGGCCAATGCCCCTGCGGCAAAGGAGGAATCGCACATGAATTATCGAAAATTAGGTAAGACCGGACTGATGGTCAGCGAGATCGGACTGGGCGGAGAATGGCTGGAGCGCCATAGCACGGAGGAAGTAAAACAGGTCATTGACCGCTGCGGGGAAGCCGGCATCAATATCCTGGACTGCTGGATGTCCGAGCCAAACGTGCGCAGCAACATCGGAAAGGCCATCGCGGGAAATCGGGAGAAATGGTACATTCAGGGCCACATCGGCTCCACATGGCAGAACGGTCAGTATACCCGTACCAGAGAGCTGACCCAGGTCGGAATTGCCTTTCAGGATCTCCTGGACAGACTGCAGACTGACTACATAGACTTAGGCATGATTCATTTCGTGGATGAGCCCGGGGAATTCCATAAAATCATGGACGGAGAATTCATCGAATATGTCCAGGGGCTGAAAGCGGCGGGGACCATCCGCCATATCGGCATGAGCACCCACAATCCTGCCGTGGCCAAGCTGGCGGCACAGAGCGGTGTGATTGAGATGATTCTGCTCAGCGTCAACCCTGCTTTCGACATGCTGCCCGCCACGGAGAATATTGACGACTATTTTGCGGAGACCTATGACGAAAGCCTGGGCGGCATCGCCCCTGAGCGCGCGGAAGTCTACAGGCTCTGCGAGCAGAACCAGGTGGGTATCACTGTCATGAAAGGCTATGCCGGCGGAAGACTGTTCTCGGCGGAGAGCTCTCCTTTCGGCGTGGCTCTGACGCCTGTGCAGTGCATCCACTATTGCCTAACCAGACCTGCCGTAGCCAGCGTCATGGTAGGCTATGACACCACGGAACATGTGGACGCCGCCGTAGCCTATGAGAGCGCCACCGCACAGGAAAAGGATTATGCCAGCGTATTGGCCCACGCTCCACGCCACGGTTATTACGGGCAGTGTACTTATTGCGGCCACTGCGCCCCCTGCCCTGCCGGCATCGACATTGCCATGGTAAACAAGCTCTACGATCTGGCGCTGATGCAGGATGAGCTGCCCGCGTCCTTACAGGCGCACTACCGCCAGCTGTCTGCCAACGCGGATGCCTGCATCGGCTGTAAGAGCTGCGAGAGCCGCTGTCCTTTCGGGGTCAGGATCGCGGAGCGCATGGCGAAGACCAGAGAGCATTTCAGGGGATAATGCCCCCGCGGCAGACACATTACGGATTCAGCCCCGGCAGTTGCTGCCGGGGCTGTGACATGAAAATCATTCTCTCCGAAGAAAGCCCTATTTCTTCTCGTATTTATTCTGAATCACCAGAATGTACACCGCCATAGCCGCTATGGTCTCCACCATCGTCCCCAGAATTGAGATCAGAATCAAACCGGAATTCCACCCCTCAAGTATGGGCACTCCCAGAGCCGCAAATACAAGCCCGTACCCGATTAAGAGCTTCCCCACCGCCCTGTTATAGCCCCTGACATCACGCATGGGCAGCGGTTTTACATTGTTAAAAAAGCCCACTTCTTTCTTCGCAAAGAAAGCTCCGATTCCCGCTGCTATCAACAGGCATCCTCCCGCCATCCATATAATGAAACCCGTCATTGTTCCTCCGTTCATATTCACTCCTCCCGATTCACATCTGCTTCGCGATAGATTCCCCGGATATTTCCGGCCATGCTTCATTTTCTTTTTTAAAACATAGATAAAAACCGTGTTCCCCAATGTTATCTCTGACGAATACCAGTCCGGCGTCCACACACATCTGCACGATGGAATTTCGATCCTGCCCATCCAGCTTTCCCACCCCATAGGTCGTAGAGATTCGTTCCGTCGGCAGCTGAATCTCCACATCTACGCAGAAAGGTTCAGGATAGGCAGATGTTATCTCACAATCCCAGATATGGATTTCTCCTCCGTTTTTCAATACCCGTGCGGCTTCCTTAATAGTCTCTCTCTGCTCTTCGGCGGTCATGAACATCAGTGTAAAAAAGGAGGTTACATGGTCAAAAGAGGAATCGGCAAAGGACAGATTCGTCGCATCCATCACCGCTTTCTCAAATCCTCCCGGTGCTTCGTCCAGCTCCTCTCTGCGATTGTCAATGGCCGTGACCTGCCCGCCGTAGAGCCGGCCGATTACGCCCTCGCCACCGCCGCCGATATCCAATATCCTGCCATTCAGCACTTTCATCAGCCGAATCATCTTCCGCCTCCCCCAATCTTTACCCGATTTCCTGTCTTTAGAAAAAAGAGCTCCCCCTGATACTGCCCGGCCAGGGCAAGGCTTACCAGAATCTCCCGCATGTGGAAGTCCAGTCTGTGATAGACTCTGCACCGCTCCCACGGCAGCCCCTCCACATAGTCGCGCTCTCCGCCCAGAGCACATAGCATTTTTTCATATTGCACCGGATTTTTTGCCGCTATCCTGCCGAAGTCACAGGATGCATAGGAGTACGCCTCTCCGTTCTCTGCCAGCTTACTCTCCAGCGGCAACGGCAGACCCTCAGCCCAGGCGTCCTCTTCCATCTCCGGAAACTCCTCTGTCCAGCAAACCGGTTCCGGCTCTTCGCAGCTGCCTGACAGGCGGCGAAAAGTCGGCTTGCCATGTCTGTCATACTCCTTTACATAGGTTACTTTCTCTCTCCTGCCGGCGCTGCCCGGCTCTTTCTGCAATATCACCCCCGTGTCCAGCAAATGCTCCCACACGGCACAGCGCACCTTTTCATAGGGCGCCGGAAAATCCAGCTGTTCCACGATCTGCCTCACGGTATATCCCTTCTCTGTGAGATGGCGAACAGCGCCTCCGTAAGCGGCATCCCGGACAAAGTCCGCCAAAGCTTTCTGAAAATACTGATTCTCCCCCACTGCGATACGTTTCCTTCCACTGCCGCACTTTCCGGACATGTCCTCTGCGGTATCTTTCTCTCATTATGTCACAAACCCGGGAAATATGCAATGCTCTCCCGGGTTTTTACACGGGTTTTGCCATACTTTTTTCTCCCCTTTTCGCAAAAGAATGGGCTTGCATTTTAGCGAAATTGCGAGTACAATAATAGGCGCTACACATTACTTTTAATGTCTGTGGAATAAAATACATAAAAGGAAACGAGGTAAATCATGAAAAGCAAACAAAACAAATGGGTAAATGCCGCCATCCCGGCATTGCTCCTCCATTGCAGCATCGGTACCGTCTACTGCTGGTCTATCTTCAGTCAGGAGATCGCGGACTACATCGGTTTCTCCAAGGGAGCCACTGAATGGGCGTTCAGCTTCGCCATCTTCTTCCTTGGAATGTCGGCGGCATTCCTGGGCAATATCGTGGAGAAAGATATCCATAAATCCTCTCTCATTGCCTCCATCTGCTTTGCCTGCGGCATGGCCGGAACCGGTTTCTTCATTTATTACGGCGGCACTCATCAGCACAGCCCTCTGGCGCTTATCGGCATCTATATCTGCTACGGCTTCATCATGGGTATCGGTCTGGGTACAGGCTATCTCTCCCCTGTGAAGACATTGATGCTCTGGTTCGAGGACAGAAAAGGTCTGGCCACCGGACTGGCAGTGGCAGGCTTCGGCGCCGCAAAGGCTATCGCAAGCCCTATCATGCAGGCTATGCTGGAAAATCTGGGCGAGGGCGGCATCTACAAGATGTTCCTGATTCTGGCTGTGGTTTATTTTATCATGATGTTTGCAGGACATCTGCTGTTAAACAAGCCCGCCTCCTGGCATGAGCCCCAGAAAGCCGAAAAGGGCAAGGGGATGATGGATGTCATCAAGACAAGACCCATCGCCAACTATATCGGTATCTGGCTGATGTTCTACATCAATATCACCTGCGGTCTGGCTCTGATCTCTCAGGAGAAGATGATCGTAAAATGTATCGGTCTGGCCGGTGCTGCCGGAATCATTGCCACCGTATCCGCCGTGTTCAATGCAGGCGGCCGTCTGGGCTTCTCCGCATGGGCGGATAAGATGAAAGACAGAAACACCATTTACAAGCTGATCTTCATCCTCTCCATCGCGTTCACCGCCATCGTCATGGTGACCGGGGGCATCAAGAACGGCGAGGGCAATATGCTGCTGATCGTCCTGGTGCTTGGACTTATCTTCGTAGTCAACGCAGGCTACGGCGGCGGCTTCTCCAATGTGCCTACCCTGCTCTCCGACCATTACGGCATGGGCAACATCAGCGCCATCCACGGCCTGACGCTCTCCGCATGGGCTATCGCAGGGCTCACCGGCAACCAGATGGCGAACTGGATCGTGGATCATACCGGTGAATTCTTTGATCTCCACGGGGTTCAGGTCAATCCGGTAGGATATCAGAACGTGCTGTATGTAACCATTGTACTGTATATTGTAGCGCTGTTAATTAGCCTCTTTATGGTGCGTGCCCCCAAGGAAGGGAAGAAATAAGTCAAAGCAATCGAAGAGATTGCCCGGATCACAATAGACGATAGATCGCATAGAAAAAAGATTGCCGCCTGCAGAAGTGTCAATGCAGGCGGCAATCTTTTTTCATGTCTGTCTTCCTGACGGTTCCTGTATCGAATCAAAGGTCTGCCGCCTGCCCCCACTATACCGGTACCTGCATCAGGGGAAGCAGCTTCAGAATCATATCCCCGGTTCCCACATTGTAGCCGGCCACACTGTAGATTCCCCGCATATGCCGGTCAATCAGGACAGCCAGCGGAAGCTTTCCGGGTTCCAGGTACAGCCTGCGGGCCAATGCCTCCATGTCCGTCCCGAAATCGTCAAACAATAGCCTTATCTTCGGCAGAGCCTCCAGCAGACGCCTGCAGGCAGGATTTTCCCGAATCTGCGGGCGGGCAGTCACAAAGAACAGGCCGGTCTTAACCGCCGCGTACGCTTCTCTGCGCTGGTAAATCTCATTCAGGATATGTTCCGTAGGCTCTTCGTCCTCCCCCAGCCAGATGAACAGGCCACCGACTTCTTTCGCAAGCTCCGAAATCCTGCACGCCTCTCCATCCTCATCTTCCAGACCAAAGTCCGTAATGCAAAAGTCTGTCAGCATGTCTGAGGGATTTGCCTGTGCCAGCTCCAGCCGAATCTCCCGCTCCTCCCCCTCTTGTAGTTCGAAATAAAATTGTTTCGCCAGAATATTCCCGTTCGGGAGGCGATTTGCCGTCAATACCCTGTATCTTCCTGAGATAACGGAAACCGGGATGCCAAAGTTCTCCCGGCTCCAGAGTTTTGGCAGCAGAGTGCGATAAGCCTCACCGTCAAATCGTGCCAGCGTCCAGTTTCCGAAATAATTCCATTCCATGTCCCTTTGTCCCGAGATTGTGATCCGGCCGCTTCCGCCATGGCGCTCCAGCCAGACAAAGCGCCCGTCCGCTTCGGACAAGGCAGTGTCTGCTCCCCCCTTCAGCGCCGCACCGGATCTCATCCAAGCCTGAGGCAGCCCCTCCGCCGGGTCCAGCCGGGCGGGTATGCCCAAAGTCCTCAGAATCTGCACACAGAGTATTCTTTGGGTGCTCCTGCTCCCATAGCCGCTCTCCAGCGCTCCTGCCGCAGAGGTGACGAGACTTCCGTATTCGACCCTTTTGTCCTGTCGGATCCTATCCTTTACCAGACACCATGCAGCAGCCGGATCCCTGCGGATTTCCTCTGCCAGATTTCTGCCCGCACGAGCACTCTCCCGCTCCAGCCAGCCGCGGATGAATCTCCTGAACGGACGAATCATTTCGTTCTCTACTCTGGGACACAGAATATAGGGCACGAGCAGCGAGTCCTCATAGATTCCTGTCCAGGCCGCCGCCCCACGACAGCTCTCCTCCAGTACACCAGCCGTGATATCACGATAATCCTTTTCCTGCAGACTCTCCAGCACGGCCAGTTTCCAGCTCTCCGGAAAGGCTCCGTCTGTGGGTTCTGACAGGAATGCCGCTATCTCCCGCTGATTCCGGCAGGCCTTTCTCATGACCGCAATGCATCTGTCCCCTTCAGCGGCATTCATCCCCGCTGTCACCTGCCAGGCCAATTGAGCATCATATAAACGACTTTCTTTTTCCCGGCGCAGGCAATTCATCTCCTCCAGCCGTTTTCGGCCCCGGCTTTCCTCTTGCTCCGACAGAGTAAGACCGTTTCGGCCCGAATCCCCGGGGGCAAAAAAAGTTACCTCATCCCATCCGTCCACGGACCGCGACGAAACACCCAAAGTAATCTCACAGCATGTCCCCTGTCTGGTATCCGCCAACGCCTCTCCGTACACGCCGTCTTTTGACGCTGTGACATGGATGCTGCCCAATCCTGTCCGGAGCACGCATCTTCCCTTTTCATCCGTGGTGACAGATGCTATCTCCCCATAGGCCGCACCATTCATCACTTCAAAGCGCACCATTGCATCCGGCTGCGGTTTGCCTGCTTTATCGTACACGGCCACTTCCTGCTCCACGGTCATGGCATAGCGCCCTGTGTGATTCAGCACATGGCTCATATCATTACCGGTCATCACCTGGTCGGCAGCTTCCTCTATGCCCTCTTTCTCCACCGGGAATAGGCTCTTAGAATGCACCAGCATGGCTCTGGAAGACGCACCCAAAAACCATCCCCTGTTCAAGACCTCCTCCGGCTCGCATGCGCCGAGAAAAACCCACTCCCCGTCACACCAGGCCTCCACCCAGGCATGATTGTCATCGCAGTGAGACCATAGGGGCACGTACACTTGTCTGGCCGGAATCCCCAAGCTCCGCAGTACTGATACCACGAAAGTAGACTCCTCCCCGCAGCGTCCGTAAGCACAGTCATATACGCTCATGGGACCGGCTGTCCGCTCGTCCGTAGCCCTATATGTAACCTGAGAGGCACACCAGTAATTAACCTCCACCACGGCCTGCCGCATGTCCATTCCGGCAATCCTATCCTCAAGCTCTCTCCAAAAATACTCCCGGTGCTCTGTTAAATCCTCATTGTTTACACGATGATGGAGTACATATCCGGCGAACAATCTCTCCGGAACGCGGCCTGCAAAAGGTCCCTTTTCATACAGGAAAGCGCCGTGCCTGGCAAATGTCCCGAATAATTCCACCGGATAGTCCACCGCATCGCTCATCGGCATGGAGGCATACAGATATTTCAGTGCTTCCGCCACCGGCTCGGAAGCCGTCCGCACCATATTCGCTACCTGTACTGCCTTTTCCGCACAGTCTCCGCTTTCCATGCGCCCAAGCAGATCCCTGAAAAGCAGCTCAATTTTTTCTTTCAGCTGACGAGTAAACATAATCATCCTCCCTTTTATGCCGCATCCGTAGAGAAACCTTTATTCCGCCATCTCTGCAGCAGCAATCCAACATAAAAAGTGCCGGATTCCCAAAGCATACAGATACACCCTAACTGACTTTCACAACTACCACATCCCCTATCTTGATCACAGAGCCGGCCTCCGGAAACACCGGCATACTCTCCACTCGCTCATCCTGTGACAATCTGTCATATTCTTCCGCCGGGCAGATATTGAGCTGAAGCTGACAGATGTCATGTACGAGCCCGTTCCATGACCTTGTAATAGAAGCCGTATCAAGCCATCCTCCTCCAATATAAGTATATCCGTTTGCATTCCAAAAAGTCTCCGACCTGTAATACATGGGATTCCCGGCCGGTGTGCCGATGAAACAGTACCTCAGCTCCTGGGACAAAAGATCTTCCGCCCCCAGCCGCTCATGAATCTCTGCAACCACATTCATGGAAGATTTCCTGGTCTCCGACATCGTCTTCTGGTCAACCTGTACCTGTAGAAAAGAGGCATACAGAATGACAACCGCCACCAGAGATGCCGCTATATTTATCGCTTTCAATAGATTGCTCTTTTTTGCCGCCGCAGCCATAAGCAGCAAAAAAATAGGTATGACAAAAGCGTAAGCGCCTGTCATCTGTGTGCTGAGATATGTCTCTGTGGCTACCAAAAGCACGGCGCCCACCGCTATGGGAACCACGATCGCCAACAGCAGATAGACAATACCGTTGAACTTTCTGCGTCTCAGCACACTCCATATGTCAACCGCAAAAAACAGCGCCGCCAAAACGAAAAACAGCAGGTATAACTTCAAGCCGCCAAAATAAAGAGTCTTGCAGACGATTCCCTTGTAGTATAAAGTAAACCACTGGATAACGGCATCCAGCCGCTTTGGCAGTTTCAGAAGCGTATTTAAGAAAGAATAGGTGCTTGCTCCCGCATAACTGCTCTTCTCCACCTGACAGAGCCACAGCCGAAGATTCCACATTGCCAGGTATTCAATTCCGCCCAGAAGAATCGCTCCTCCTCCTTTTACAAGCGGTAGAAATACATTGGCAGATGTGTCTTTTGCCTTTGTGATGCACCAGCCAATCACGGCCAGACAGATACATCCGATAAAAGCCTGATATGCTCCCAGGCTCAGACAGATGCATACAGAGCCGGCTAACATGCCCCCGAAGAAGCTCTTTACCCTGGCGCAAATCCATACTCCAAGCATGCCGAATAGAAAAGCGGCCCCAAAGGTGGGAGACATATAGCGATAGGACAGATTGATTAGCACAGACTGGCTACAGAGAAAAAGCCCTCCTGCCAGATAGCGGGGAAATCCCTTGGCTTCAAACAGATCAAAGCAAAAAGTAAGTCCGAGAGAAAAGCATCCAAGCGCCATTAAGGAAGCCATGGGGTCACTGCTCACCCCAAATCGGAGACGATCAATATAATACCAAAACCATCTTCCAAGGGACAGCTCCCAGGCTCCTGCCAGATGAAAGGATCCCTCCCAGATGCCGTCATAGCAGTTAACCAGTTCCTCAGCCATCAGTCTGAAATAGACCACTGCGGAAAAAAGCATCATACATATCAAAAATGCTTTGTTCTCCTGAACAAATTTCTCGACTTTACATTTTGCTTCTGCTATCTGCCCTTTCAGCATCTTGATCTCTCCTAATCTGTTCTCCCATCTTTACTAGCTTTGCCGCTTTGGTCCAACGACCAAGCGGCTTCTAGGTTTCTCCCATCTTTACTAGCTTTGCCGCTTGGTCGGCAGCGATGCAGGCGTCCAGAATCTCCTGGATATCGCCGTTCATCACCTTATCCAGCTTATAAATGGTCAGGCCTATGCGGTGATCCGTGACACGCCCCTGAGGGAAATTGTAGGTACGGATTTTCTCGGAACGGTCTCCCGTACCGATCTGGCTGCGGCGCAGCTCCGCCTCCGCGTCATGGCGCTGCTGCTGCTCTATATCGTACAGCTTTGATTTCAGCAGTGCGAAAGCCTTGGCCTTATTCTGCAGCTGAGACTTCTCCGTCTGGCTGTATACCACGATACCTGTCGGATAATGGGTCAGGCGCACTGCGGAATCCGTGGTATTGACGCACTGACCGCCGTTTCCGGATGCCCGCATGACGTCGATCCGAATGTCTTTCTCATCAATAACGATATCGATATCGTCGTCCACCTCCGGCATCACTGCCACGCTGATGGTAGAGGTATGGATCCGTCCGCCGCTCTCCGTCTCCGGCACCCGCTGCACCCGGTGCACGCCGCTCTCGTATTTCATCTTGGAGTAAGCGCCCTGACCGTTTATGGTAAACTGCACCTCTTTCATGCCCCCGATGCCGATTTCATCCACGTTCAGAGTCTCCACTTTCCAGCGCTGTCCCTCCGCATAGTGCACATACATCCTATAGATTTCCGCCGCAAACAGCGCCGCTTCGTCTCCGCCGGCTCCTGCCCGAATCTCTACGATTACATTTTTATCATCATTAGGGTCCTTGGGAAGCAGCAAAATCTTCAGCTCCTGCTCCAGCTCTTCCACACGCTTTTTGCTCTCACCCAAAGTCTCCTTTATCATTTCCCGCATTTCCTCATCGCTCTCTCCCTCCAGAAGCTCCAGGGAGTCCTGAATTTCCTGCCCGCACTTCTTGTATTCCGTATAGGCGTTCACGATGGGCGTCAAATCACTCTGCTCTTTCATCAGCTTCCGAAACCGCTCCTGATTGGCAGTCACCGTAGGCTCGTGGAGCTCGCTCAGAATCTCTTCAAACCGAATCAGCAAATCCTCTAATTTATCGAACATATCTCCTCTCATTCTGCTGCGAAAGCAGCTCTAAGTTCCCGGTCATCTCCCTTTGACCCGTCTTTCTCGTCTCCGATATATACTGAAATCTCATGCCTGTCCGGCTCTCCCATCCGCCGAAACAGCAGGCATTTCGTTTTTCTACATCCGTGTCTTCCTGTGTTCCGTATCGCTGCAGGCTCTCAGACATCTGTGACGGCACGCCGACTTCTCAGGAAAATCCCAGCGTCCCGTATACCACCCGGTCCAGCCCCGCATAATCTTTCACCACATTTATCTCCAGGAAGCCTGCCTGCTCCATCAGCCCCCTGACATCCTCGGCCTGATCATATCCGATCTCCAGAAAAAGCATTCCGCCGCCGCATAGATGGCTCCTGGCCTCCCCCGCTATCTTTCGGTAGAAAAAAAGACCGTCCTCGCCGCCGTCTAAGGCAATCACAGGCTCATGTTCCCGCACCTCCGGCATCAGGGTATGAATTACCTTTTTGGGGATGTAAGGGGGATTGGACACAATCATGTCAAACATTCCCTCCGCTTTCCCGAACAGATCGCACTCCACAAAGGAAATCCGTTTTCTCCCGTCCCGCACAGCGGCTTGGTTCCGCTCTGTCCTATCACATTTCCCGAAATCATCGTAAGGAAACCGTTCCTCACGCTCTCCGGATCCGCTCTCCGGATCCTGCCTCCAGGAGCACACGGACGGCCCCAAAAGCTTCTCCCCGTTGCGCCTGGCTACCTCAAGCGCTTCCCGGGAAATATCCGTGCCCACGCCCTCGCAGTCATTGGAATAATGCAGAAGACTGATCAATATGCATCCGGACCCCGTACACAGGTCCAATACCCGCATGCCGTCGTGAAGATTTCGCAGCGCCTCTTCCACCAGAATCTCCGTGTCCTGCCTGGGTATCAGCACATGCTCATCCACGGAGAACGCAAGTCCCATGAATTCCTGCGTACCCGTGAGCTGCTGCAGGGGAATTCTTCTTCCCCGTGCGGCGATCAATTCCTCGTAGAGCGCCTGCTCCCGGACTCCCAACAGTCTGTCTCCACGGACCAGCAGATCATTGCGGTTCGTCCCGCAGACATGTTCCAAAAGCAGCCTGGCATCCAGCTCTGCCTCCGGGATTGCGGCGCTCTCCAATCTTTCCTTTCCCCAACGATACCATTCCCCATATGTCATGCGTCAGCCTTCCTCTTCGCCGGAGTCCTCTGTGTCGTACCCAAAATTGTCCTTTAAATACTGCTTCCAGTCAAACACGGCCTCCACTGCCGCGATGGCCACCTCCGCCATGCTCCTGTCCGGCTCCTTTGTGGTCATCCTCTGGATCGCCATGCCAGGGGCGGAGAGAATCTGTATGAAAATATTGCTGGTACGCCCTGCAAGCCGTATGATTTCGTAGGAGATTCCTGCCACCACGGGCATCAGCGCAATCCTGATTCCCACCCTGGCCGCCGGATTCTCCACCCGGATGAAGAAAAACAGTACAATGCTCACCAGAAACACAAAAAAGATAAAGCTGGTTCCGCATCTTTTGTGAAGTCTGGAGCTTCGCATCACATTGTCCACCGTCAAAGGTCTGCCCCTCTCGATACAGTTGATGCACTTGTGTTCCGCCCCGTGATAGCTGTACAGCCGCCTGATATCTTTCATCAGACTGATGCCGCCCACGTACAGGATAAAGATCAGAATGCGCATCACACCCTCAATAATGGCCAGCAGAGACTGGTTTAGCAGAGAGCCTTTCAGCAGAGAGGAAAGATAATAAGGCAGCACCACGAAAAGCCCCAGCGCCAGCGCCACCGCAAAACAGGTGACCACGACAGACAAAAATTTTTCCCCCGCCCCACTTCGGGACTTTTTCTCCCCGGAATGCCTCTCTTCCTCTTCCTCCTCATAAAAAGAAGCTGAGAAATTCAGGCATTTCATGCCCAGTACCAGTGAATCTATGAAATTAAATATGCCCCTGACAAACGGAATCTCCTTTAATCTGCTGCCGGGCAGGATACCCCGGTCATTGTCTATCTCCACGGTGATGCCTCCGTCAGGCCGCCGCACGGCTACGGCATATTTCTCCTTATTCTTCATCATAATGCCCTCCAGCACGGCCTGTCCGCCGATGCCGGAATAACGGCTCTTCTTTGCCATAATCTCTCCTCCGCTGAATGCTCCTCTTCGATAAAAACGAATGCCTCTCTTCGTCAGAATGCTCTTCTTCACTTCCATCTCAAATAGCTTTAGCTGCGACTTCTTTCCAAAAGCCATCCGCTAAAGCTGTGCTGATATCATGTGAAAAAGGTTGAGATGCAATCACCCCAACCTTTCCTGCGATCCTATTTGACGCCGTATTTCTTGTTGAACTTCTCAATACGTCCGTCGGCCCTGGCTGTCTTCTGCTGGCCGGTGTAGAACGGATGGCACTTGGAACACACTTCAACGTGAATCTCGGGCTTTGTAGAGCCGGTCACGAAAGTATTGCCGCAGTTACATGTCACGGTTGCCTGATAGTACTTAGGATGGATTCCTTCCTTCATCTTGTTCACCTCTCTATAAATAGATTCGCAGCTGCGAAGCTCTCGGTAATATCGTTCACATCCGCACTGCTTATGGAACCACAAACAGCGCTATTATTGTAGCATAAGGGAAGCGCAGTTGCAAGTCTTATTTTAAATAAATTTGTTTCTTTTTACCATCTGCACGAATTCATTGTTGTTCCTGGTCCGGGCGAACATGTCCAGAATCCGGTCTGTGGCCTCATCGGACTTAAGTCCGTTCAGGGCTCTGCGCATGATATTGATGGCGTCCAGCTCCTCGCTGGTCAGAAGCAGGTCTTCCCTGCGGGTACCGGACTTAGCCAGATCTATGGCCGGGAAGATGCGTTTCTCAGACAGCTTTCTGTCCAGAATCATCTCCATGTTGCCCGTACTCTTAAACTCCTCATAGATCACATCGTCCATCTTGCTGCCCGTATCCACCAGGGCCGTGGCAAGAATGGTCAGGCTGCCGCCTCCGCGCATGTTCCTGGCCGCGCCGAAGAATCTCTTGGGCATATGGAGCGCCGCGGGGTCCAGACCTCCGGAAAGAGTACGCCCGCTGGGCGGCACCACCAGGTTGTACGCCCTCGCCAGACGCGTAATGCTGTCCAGCAGAATAATGACATCCTTTTTATGTTCCACCAATCGCTTTGCGCGCTCAATGACCATCTCGGACACTCGCTTGTGATGCTCCGGCAGCTCGTCAAACGTGGAATAGATGACTTCCACATTGGTGCCGACGATAGCCTCTTTCACATCCGTCACTTCCTCGGGCCGCTCGTCTATGAGCAGTATCAGCATATGCACATTGGGATCCGTGCGCAGAATGGACTTCGCCACCTCTTTCAGCAAAGTCGTCTTACCCGCCTTAGGGGGCGATACGATCATGCCGCGCTGCCCCTTGCCGATGGGGCTGACCAGATCCATCACCCGCATGGCCACGCTGCTGCCCGGAGTCTCCAGCCGAATGCGTTCGTCGGGGAATATGGGGGTCATATCCTCGAATGCCTTGCGCTTGGATGCCTCCTCGATGGTATAGCCGTTTATGGTGCGGATAAACAACAGAGCGCTGAACTTCTCCTGCTGGGTCTTGATACGTTTGTTGCCCCGCAGAATATCCCCTGTCTTGAGCCCGAAACGCCTTATCTGGCTGGGAGCCACATAGACATCATTCTCCCCCGGCAGATAATTCTCACAGCGGATAAATCCGTAACCGTCCGGCATGACTTCCAGGATGCCGCTGGCCTCCTCGCCGCTGTCAAGTTCCTTGGGATAAGTCTTCTCGTCATAGACCTCCGTGGAACGGGTCGTGCGCTGTATCGGAGCCGCCGCACCCTGAGACAGCGCCTGGGAAGCCGCACCGGAGGGCGCCGGCTGCTGACCTGCTGCCGGCTGGGACGGCGTCGGCTGAGCAGGTGCCGCAGGGCCCGCCGCTGTCTTGGCCGGTCCCGACTGGGACATTGCCGGCTGCTGCGCCGCCTGCTGAGGCATTGCTCCAGCCGCCGGCATCCTGGACGGCTCGTCCGCTTTCTTACTCTTATCCGGCGCTGCCGACTCCGCCTTATAGCTGCTCTCATCCCTCACCATTTTCTGCACAGAGGCATTTCGCTGCTGGGAAGAATCCGGACGCTTGTTTGTCATGGTGCTGCGTTTGCGCGCAGGCTCCGGAACGCTCTCGCCGTTCTCCTGGGCCGCTTCATGCTTTGGAGCGTTTTCCGCCTCCTGCTTCTTTATCCTCTCATCCTCAGCCAGCATGGCCTCCACCAATTCGGCTTTTTTCATGGAAGATGTACCTTTAAGCCCGCGCACTTTCGCAAGCTCTTTTAACTGTACAAGTGCCAGTGATTCATACTTTTCTTTCATAGATTCCTCCTGATCTTATTTGTCGCAGGACAACAGAAAAACACCTCATGCATTCTATTGTCATGAAAAAAGGGGGGCACAGCTTGATTAGACATTGATGTGCAGCCTTGATATGCGTGGTCGAACCCATACCTCGTAGCTTCATTATAATACACTTTTCCAAAAATAGGAACCCCTAAAATACATTTATCATAAAATATGCGTCAATTCGGTTTACTTTTTACGGGTAGTTCCGCAAGGCGTTCGCGCAGAAAAATGAACAAAAATAACTTAATCTATAAAAAACTTGCGAAAGACCGCAAACTATTATATGATACTGATAGTCAGGCAGTAGCTGCCATTTTAAGCCAAACAGAAAAGAGGTAGACCAATGACAAACAACGAGAAGTCTCTTATGATGCATGAACAGTGGAACGGCAAGCTGGAAATCGTCTCCAAGGCCCCCGTAAAGTCCAGGGAGGATCTGGCAATCGCCTACACCCCCGGCGTGGCGGAGCCCTGCAGGGTCATCGCACAGGACAAAGAAGAAGCATACAAGTACACCATGAAAGCAAACACCGTAGCCGTGGTTTCCGACGGCAGCGCCGTCTTGGGACTGGGCAATATCGGCCCCCATGCCGCCATGCCCGTCATGGAGGGAAAGGCGGTCCTCTTCAAGGAATTCGGCGGCGTCAACGCCGTACCCATCTGCCTGGACACACAGGATACCGAAGAAATCATCAAGGCAGTCATGTGGCTGGCTCCCGCTTTCGGCGGCATCAATCTGGAGGACATCAGCGCTCCCAGATGTTTCGAGATTGAGGAAAGACTGAATGCGGCTCTGGACATCCCGGTCTTCCACGACGATCAGCACGGCACTGCCATCGTGGTGCTGGCCGGTATCATCAAT
>ERZ808051.1006-NODE-1006-length-22489-cov-5.185213_pt1 | contig 22489 bp, 18 predicted proteins | sample MGYA00380199_ERZ808051 | MGnify/ENA primary metagenome ERZ808051 (study PRJEB31490, sample SAMN06133391) | mouse gut metagenome | isolation source: J11 | host: mice | place: China: Chengdu | collected 2015-05 ...
CCGCCGAGGCGGGCTGACCCCCGCCAAAGCATAAAATCCTTTTGACAGTGTGTTTTCCTAATAAAACGCAATCTTAATAAAATGTATCTTTCAAATTATAATTATCTTCTTTTAGCCTGTGCTCTGTGATTTTCTCCGAGAATTGAATATCTGCAGTTTTTTCTGGCTTTTTAAATATCTGCCCAATATTAAAATATCGATTGACAGAGTCAATCAAATACCAGTGTTCAAAACCGGATTTTTGCAAAAGCCTCTTTAAAAGCTCTGACTTGCCACTGGAATTATTTCCAATAATGATAGTATTCTCATAAGGCAGTTTATTTTCCAATATTATACTGACCATTTCATTGATTGTATTTTGATAATATGTCATATATACCTTTCCACCTTTTATTCATATTGGGTAATGATATTGTTCCGCCTGCTGTAGAATCCTTAAATGATCTTTTTTTGAGTATTTTTTCACAGATTTCATCTGTTACCATACATTGTATATGTCTCTTTTCATAAACCACATATAACCCCTCTATCAATGTTTTCTTCTGAAAATATTTTCTTGATATATTTAACCGAAGAATAAAGCTTTCTATACTGTCTACATATTTTGCTATCTCTGTCTCATGTAAAGAAAATGATTTCTTTGCAAAATCATCAATCATCTGCTTGGTTGAGTACTTATATCCCTCGATTTTGTACTCATTCTTTTCATATACAACATATGTCTTTAATGCTGACAGGCGATATAACATCTCCAAATCATCACCTTTTTCGTCCATTCCCCCTCTTAATTTTCTCCAGTTTTCGTTATTTTCATTAATTTTTTTCATTGCCCGATTAAAAGGACAAGGATATATTCCATTCCTCAACTCCTGATCAGACAGTTGCTTCCCGCCATTATTCAGATTTGCAAAGATTTTATGCAATATCTCATCTTTCTTCTCCAAGTCGGAAATCTTTATTTCCACTACAGAAATGCTTAAGTAATCCACCTTTCTACGCAACTCAACCGGCAAGTTCCTATAACTAATATCACACTTATCATTGCCAATCTGCATATAAAAATTTGATGGTACAATTTCATATTTCTTTTCAAGTGCCGCCACAAAGTTACCCGCAGAGTCCACATCTATCTCCTGATAATCAAATATACTCATCTTTTCATTTTTAAAAAATTTACCTATATAATAAAAATATAGGCTCATTACTCTCTGCTGCCCGTCTAAAATTTCCAACTGCCCTTTCCCATTTCGATATGTGTATATCGGAGGTATAGGAAATTGCCTGATCAAAGATGTGGCCAAATCTTCAACTTGCACTTTACTCCACCGATACTTCCGCTGATATTCCGGAATCACAAACAGATTATCATGTACTCCTTCTACTAATGCCCTAAACCCCATGTCTGTTTTATATTGTTGTACACTAATATTATTATATATTTCAAGAATTGACTTTGCCATATAATGTCTCCTCTATCAAAATTCTCCATAATTAGATACTATCTTAATCATATGTTTCCTTGTAACACACTTGTTTAACATTGCCTCTCCTCTATGCTAAACGCATTTATCCTTTATTATCATACTATGAAACTCACCGTTTCGCAATGAACTTTCCTTCATTTTCCATATAACCTACTATTTTAACATTATAATCGCAAAGAGAATACCCATAATACAGCATAAGTATTCTCTCCACGCTTGCTACTATCTTTATTTTTCCCGGCTATTGCTGCGCCTCATACTCCTCCACCTCTGGATCCACAATATCCCCCGTCCTCACCCACTCTTTCGTCCCCTCCACCTTGGCAGCCGCCTGGGTATGCTTCGCCAAGAACCTGGTCAGGGGGTACATATCAATCCAGATTTCATTATTCCCTTCCTTCTGGGACTCATCAAAAATCAACTGCAGCCCCCAGTGCAGATGCACGATCTTGATATTATTCACATTTTCCTTGGTGCTGTACCTGGTATGGCCCATATAGGGTTGTGTCAAGAACAGACTAAAATTTTTAACAATTCCATAACAGCATTACATCTATCCCCTATTCTTCCACAAAATCTGCCATTTTCCACCCTATCCTCCGCATACATCCCCACACGCTCAATTATTTCTTTTTCAAAGCAAATTAGGACACTTTAGATAGAGATAAACGCTAGCCAGCCAGAAACAATATGCAATTCATCTGAACCTATATCCATTGTCATATTTCCAGTACAATATCCGTTTCTCAAATGCCCGCATTCAAATTATTCTGTACCGAAAGGCGTGCTATAGCCTATCTGTTTTTAATGCAAACTATTGATAATCCATTTCCCCCTCTTCGTAGCTCCCTCCCGCTCAAGAATTCCTCTGTCTTTTAATCTGTCCATTGCATATCTTATGCCGTTTTTGGACATCCCCATTTTTTGCGCTATTTCTTTTTGCGTAATACCAGAATCTTCCACTATAAATTCTAATACTTTTCTTTCTGTTTCGGACAAAGTGTTTAGAAATCTCAATTGGTTTATTTCTGTGCCGGTTTCTTTGCTTTGTATGCCAGTTTTTGTGTTTTCTGTGCCAGTTTTCCCATTTTCTATGTCAGTTTCTGTGCCAGAACGATAGAAATTTACCCGGAAAGCATCTCCCATATCAATAAACTCCAGCTCCCGAACGCTATATTCCCTGCATCCCTGAATCATTCTCTGAATACCGGTTTCCCATTGTTCAATAATCCCCATTCGGCTGAAAACCTCTGCAATGCAGACATTGCGGATTTTTGATCGCCCCGCTATTGCCTGCTCCATTGTCAATCCGCCGTACAGCATACCTGGAGATGTTATCTCCACCCTATTGTCATAAATCGCAATCTGCACACAAGAATGCTCCAGATAGCACCGGTGGCATACGGAATTTATGATTGCCTCACGAATGCTTTCCGGCGGCAGCTCATATCTGTCCTTCCGGACAATTCCCTCAATCCTTGCCCCGAGATTGATATGCTTGAGCACAAATTGGTATGCCTCTTCTATCTGGTCATAGACAGGGCCATCAAACTCCCTTCGGTCAACGAACACTGCCCTGTTTTCCCCTTTGAATAATGCACACTGTATTTTGGCAAACCGGAACGTATTTTTTGTAAGGAGTATTAAAGCATTTGTCGGCAGATAGCTCTCCCGGATTTCCTTATAATCCCCCAGTTCTCCAGGTTAACGACGGTTATTTCCCTTACTTTACCCACAGGGATTTCTCTTGACTGAGCAATATACTTTCTAATGTCACTGCATAATTGCAGCGCACTTTCCTCGCTATAATCTGTTTCCACATTGATAAGCTCATCAAAGAACTTGCCTGCTCCCTGGTACTCCAAATCTTTTAATACTGCCTCATCTGCTGGTTCCTGCCACGCGGACATATGTCCCGTTCTCCTTTCCCAGGCTTCGGATATAATACGGCCTGTTCTGTCCTGGGTAGATTTCTACCTGAACAATACATTTTCCCTCTGCGGTCTGAAAAGTGATATCCGGAACAATCTGCGGCGCACACATATCGGAAACCGCATTGGCAATTTTATCCATAATCTGAAAGACTGAACTGGGTTCTACGCCGACGATATCTTTCGTTGTATCATCCACGCCGATAAGCAGCCTGCCGCCTGATGTATTTGCATATGCAACAATTGTCTTCACGTACTTTTTGCTGTCGTCCGGAAGCTGTACTTTAAATTCTACATTTTTTGATTCACCTTTCTTTATCTCATCAAGCGTCATTTTCTTTCCTCTCTGCACTTTCTGCCGATTGCCCTCGCTGCCATCACTCCATTACGTTTTTCTTGTCAAAACTATAATGGTTCTCCTTGATAACCGTCTTCTCGCTTCCCTTTCTGATCAGCTCATAATGTGTATATTCATTCTGAAAAAAACTGAATTTCCGCCGCAAATACTTTGCCATCTGCCTGTCGGCTGTAGTTATGATAATCTGTGTTCCATTTATGGCAAGCTCTCTCAGCAGATCAATTAGATTCAGCACATGCATGTCATCCAGATTTGCCACCGGTTCGTCCAGCATAAGGAATCCCGGCGCATTCGGCGCATTTTTATGCAGTGTTATCATAATAGAAAACGCAAGCGCCATTCTCTGTCCGGTACTCATCTGCGTGCTTTCCACCACGCTTCCATTACTGTTTCTGACAATACTGATTTTGCCGTCATTTATGTTCAATGTGCCGAATTCTTTAGGCCTGTGGAGTATTTTGAAAAACAATTCTATCTGCTTTTCGTTTTCCCGCAAAAAGTCCATCATGAAATCTTCCAGTTTTTTCTGACTGCTGATCAGGCTATAGGCTTCTTCACATCTTTTGCTTTTTTTCTCCAACTGTTCCTTATCTTTCTGCAGTTTTTCAATATATACTCTCCCGTCTGTATATTCTTTCTGCTTTCTATGAACGTCCCGTGCATATTCAATGTTCTGCCCAAAACGCCCGAACTCTTTTGCCCATTGCAGCAAGGGCATATCTATCGCAATATCCCACTCTAATGTCAAATCTTCATATGCGGACATCTTCACCTGAAACTCTTTCCATCTGTCTGTGGGGAAAACGCTGTCTTCCTCTGTCAATTGCCGGTTTAGTTCCCGTTCCTGCATTTCCCACTGTTTTATCTGTCCGGTTTCGTTTTCTATTTTTCCTATCAGCTCCCGGGCCGTTTTGCGGAGATACTCCATCCATTCCAGATTTTCATCATATTCTGCAAATTCAACACTGCCCAGCACTATTTTCCCATAGTCCCATGCCCTTGTACACTGCTCCATCCAAGTCTGCAGTCTCTTCAGTTCGTCCCTGGCAATCTTCTCAATTTCCTCGCTGCCTATATTCTGGTCTATGCCGAGCATATCCCTTACATATACAATCGCACGCTGCTTTTTCCTGGCCCTTTCCATTCTCCCTTTCATTTCCTGCAATGCATTCGTTTGGTCTTTCAGCGCCTGCTCTTTTTCTGCCCGGGAGTCTAGCAATAGCCGGAATGCTCTATTGTCCGCTTCCTCATATTCTTTATGCTTTTTCAAAGCCTCTGCCAGAGCCGTCCTATCCTTATAATCCGCACCGCACATGGGGCACCGGGAAGCATCTGGCTGAAGATCGCTATAACGCTCCGATATGGAATATATCTCCTGCATTACCACATCCAGACTGTCCCTCAATCCCTTTTGTACCTCAATCTCTTTGGATATCCCCTCAATGCTCTGACGGATTTTTCTGATTTCTGTCTCCTGTACTTCTATTTTTTCCTCTAATTGCGCAATATCCTCCTGTACATACGAAATATTTTGATAATTTTCGAACCATCGCAATAATTCGTCTTTTCTCATGCTGTTTTGCCTATATGTATTGTCCAATTCCCGAAAGCTCCATGGGTTGGAGAAGTATCCCTCCATCCCTTCTCCACGCTGATACAGGCTGTCCACTTTCGATAATTTTTCGCTATATTCCTTTTTCAATCTTTTGGCTTTTTCCAGCTTTTGACGAAGATTACTGCGTTTCTCCTCGTTTTCTCTGTATAGTTGATACTTTACCCGTTTCGTCTGCCATACGGCTTTCTCCTCGGCCATCCGCATCCCATTCTCTTTTTCATTACATAATAGTAACAGCTGTTGTACTGATTTTTGGTATTGCGCACACAACTCTGAGTATTTCTCCAGGAATGCATCATCTTTCATTGCTGCATCAGCTTCTCTATATTTTTTATATCCCAGACGCTGAAGCAAACTCAGTATTTGTGTCTTGGGCAGTTCCTCTGTTCCCCCAGTCCTTTCTGTATACTTTCCTATTTCTAAAACAATCTCTTTTACCTGTTTGTCATATGTCTTTTTCCTGTCTGCAAATTCTTTCCCATACCGCTGCATCTTTTTTTCTGCTTCCGTTACTTCCGTGCCGAACAACACATTCTTGACCAGCTCATTGATTTCCAATTCTGATATGTATTCCTTTGATGCTTCTAATCCCAGATAATTGAACACATGAAAGTGCTTGTTTAAAAGGCTTTTATATGCCGTTGTAGTCGTTCCGTACCATAGACGGTCCAGTTCGCGCTTTTCTTTTGAGGGCACTTCCGATTTTAAAAGTTCCTGCTTTCCTTCTCTGTTCTTAATTTTGACAGCGGCGGTTCCTTCCTCCGATTTTCCAGAGATTTCTCCGGTCATGGCGTACTCAATAGCCGAACAAAGGCTGCTTTTGCCAGAACCGTTCCCTCCCGAAAACAGATTCACCCTGGACAGGGACAACTCGGTATTATCCCGCAGGCAATGCTCTCTGAACTTTTCCAAACTAAGACAATCTATTTGTTTCACAAGATATTTATCGCTTTTGCTATCTGTATTATCCCAGTTTGAAATCGGTTTTCCCGGAGGCCTGATACCAACTCCCTTGTCTATATAATCCGCCACTTTACTGCTCTCATAGGAATATGTCAATATTCCTTCCAGCTTTAAAGAACTCAGATTTCTCTGCCATTCCCCGTAGGTGTCTATCCCTGTGATATCTTCTTTCCCGTCCCCCGGCCTTGTACCGCCATGTCCCAGATAAATGTCGAATTCTTCCGTCGTCATTACCAGTTTGCGCAGGAACTTGTCATCGTTCTCTAACTGGCACACAGCATCCTCTTCCGCATTTTCCTCTATGATTAAGATGAGATAATAATTCCATTTTAAATCCGTATCTTCCCGAAAGAAATATTTCGAGAAGAACCTTTTTTCAAATTGATAAAAGCTTTCCTCTAATTGTTCCGGTCTGATATATTCCTTCTGCAGGAGCATTTCATATTCCACTATGAAATTTTTAGAAATGACAACTTTACCGTCAAGCCCCCTGCGCTCATACAAAATATGAGGGATTTCCAATTCCTCATCCCCCTGTACGGCTATATTATACTTTTCCAGTAAACTCCTGATTTCTGTCATTGTCTTCCCCCTATGTAAAGGATTCGATATCCTTGCTATAATCGCTATTGTCTTTCAGTATGCTTTCCTCTATATATGGCTCGTCATAGGCTCTGATTCCCCGACTGTCCGAATAATATAGCAAAACCTTATCCTGCATATCTTCATGAATGCTCCTCTGCAAATCGGAAAAGCGCTTCCGTACAGTTGCCAAATCCGTATGCCCTATATAGGCCACCAACAGCCTTCTAATGCTATGCCCTTTGCTTTTCAGGCTCAGATTATACCTATAATTGCTCCCGTTTCTCGCACAATCATCATTGATGGCAAATACAAATGAGTTCTTTTGATTGAAATCTCCAAAGCGTTCCGGCAGACATCCTTTCAGCAATTCTTCTACAAGCTCTTTCAGCAATAATTTCTTATTTGCGTCCTTGCAGTCCTGATATAAGGTCTGGACAGCTCTTTGGGACTTTTCTCCGGGCGCCCTGTATTCCTCATATACTTCCTCGCCCAAACACAGGCTGATCAATGAATCCACATAAAATCTTCTGCATTCTGTGCATCTTTTATCTGCACAGAGTCCCATATCCTTACATTTATTATCAAAGATTTCAAATACCTCCTGCATCTCAGTGCAATCACAGTCCTTTTCCGAACTTGCCATTAAATCATCTTTATCGTCATATCTGTATCGTTCCACAACAAACGGCATCTGTTGTCTCATTGTAATTCCCGGTCCGGTTAGGCAGAACCCTTTCTTCATCCTATAAATTACAACATCAATCGCCTCCTGAAGCTTCCATATTTCGTACTTCTCCGTTAAAAAATACTCGAATCCGCTTTGCTGCACTTCACCCATATGTTTTATAAAACGGTCTTTTAAAATGTCATGAAAATCATAGGTTCCATGATTAAGCCGCAAATCCATATACACCGTGCTTCCCGAATCCGCATATCCTTTTCGTTTTTCATCAGCCGGACTTCCTTCCTGTATGATAGAAGTATACCTTCCCCAATTTGCAGTTATAACCTGAGATCCTCTGATTTCTGAATCACGGAAAAAAGTATCTCGAAAACTTGCCATCTCTTTATAATATGGTTTCGGATTCATTTGAATATGCAGAATCAGCGGTGTTTTTCCGTGAAAATTCCTGCAAAAATCTGTCCTATTGATGTGAAAAATATCTGCACATATCATACCGCCTATTACATTCTGCGCCGTTTCTGTTCCGTTCAAATCCAAAAGGAATATTTCACTTCCAGCAGACAAATCATTTTGTTCATGCTCAAAGGAAACATCTTTCATACCGCCTATTTTAGCCTGAATTATAACCGCCAGCTTATCAGCTTCTGTTATAAAGAAGTAGATTGCGGCATTTATATGCTTGCTCAAATTTCCCATCTGAGAGTTGATGATTACAATATTATCCTTTTTCTTCCATTCATCCAAAGTCTCTTCGAAATCATCCAAAGAAATCCCTTCCATCCCCAGAAACCAAAGCTTTCCTTTTCTTGGTGGCTTCAAATTTCCTTCCAGAATTTTTTCCGCAATCTCCCATGGGACAGATGCCTCCGGTGAAATCGCCAAATCAACGCCTTTTTTCCGTGCAAGCTTCAGAAAGGCCTCTACCTGCCCTTTTTGTTCCTCGACATTTTCAGAATACATTCCCCTTTCATGGGAATAAAACAAGATTCCCTGCGCTTTATACTGCATAACACTAAAATGTTCGCTCTCACTATTACATACTTGCAGGGAAGTCTCCTTCAGCTCTTCGTATTCTGATAATTTCGTATATTTTACACCCATTTTCCTTTGATTCCCCTATCTATCGTATATGCATAAACCTGGCTCATCAGCTGCTCAAGCAGAGAAACTGTTAAGCAATTATCTATCTCACTTTATCCATTGGCTTTAGTATATCATACCGCAAACTATGTCTGCAACCTTATAAAATTGTTGTTTTTGTGCGACTATTTTGAGTAATATCTTAAAAATGTATTTCTTAATAATGTCCATGATCTCTGATTTACTGCTGGACTGGAAAAATCCAAGTTAACAAGCATTGCAAAACCCCTGATTATCTGTAATATAATGCCACAAACCCTGACTTTTTCACGATTTGTGGCACAATACTCCTGTTTTCCTTTTTATCTGGTTTTTATACCGCAAAATGTTGCTTGCCATTATCTCCACAGTTCACTGTGTCACTTTCTGCTCCTCCGAACCTTCCAGTTGTACTTTCGATAGTTCATCACCTTCCAGAGCCTCCTCCCCCATCGGTGCTCTTATTTCTTCAAGATATCCCGCCTCATACTCCTCCACCTCCGGATCCACAATATCCCCCATCCTTACCCACTCTTTCGTCCCCTCCACCTTGGCAGCCGCCTGCGTATGCTTGGCCAGAAACCGCGTCAGCGGGTACACATCAATCCATATCTCGTTATTCCCCTCTTTCTGCGACTCGTCAAAAATAAGCTGCAGCCCCCAGTGCAAATGCACCACCTTAATATTATTCACATTCTCTTTCGCACTGTACCCGGTATGCCCCATATAGGGTGGTGTCAAGAACAGACTAAAAAATTTTAACAACCTCTTAACATTTTACTGAAAGCACTCTATGCCTCTACAAAATCTTTCATTTTCCTTTAGATTGCTCATGTGGCAAGTTCATTGTGATATTACCCCATATGCCTTTTCGATTTTATCCGCTAAAATATCATGCCGCATCTCTCCAAGAGGAATATCAAAACATTCCTCTTTCGGTACATAATCATATATCTTTCTGATAACAGTTTCTTTATCTAGCTGTTTGTTCTTTGGACGATATTTATTCATCAATTCCATGATGTCACCAATGTATACATAATCATAATCCTGTACCTTTCCCACAATTTTTTCAGCCACACCCGAATACATGCTATAAACATCTTCCATATGCAACATTTTAGCTGTATTCTCCGCTTTCCCCAAACCATATGCCACCCAAAGCTCATTATAGCGCCATCTGAATCGAAAATCTGCATAAGCATCTACATAGGGATGATACATTACACTCAAGTCGCAGAACTCATCTCGCTTAATATTATTACACACCTGACATGCCGGAATCATATTGTAAAACGATAATGCAAACATAGGAAATCTAGACTGAGGAAAAAAATGGTCAATCTGAGGCCGAATTATTTTCTTACGCCCCCTGATTACTGTATGCGTCAGCTGGGCATTACAATAAACACATACATTAATGTCCATTGCTTTGCAATACCTGTATGCATCATACTGTGCATCCTTTGATGTAAACTTGTTATAAGGAAAACACTTCTCAAAAAATTTTTTTACACTCTTCAGATCCTTAATTTTCCTTGCTTGATTACATCCCTGTTCTTCAAACAAAATATAATTTTTACCGTTAACTACAATATTGCAGTTATATTCGTTCCTAAGTTTTTCATATATTGCCATGAGTGTATTGGGATACGACTCGGTAATTTTTTCATAATATATACCTGATTTGGAATTTCTCAAATCCTTACCAAGCTTGTTGCACCATGATACAAGGCAAGGGTCATCAAATTTTATTTTAGTCCCTACTTCTTTTACTGCATCTGAAATCCCTTGTTCTACTATTTTATTTACATTTTTCAAATAATCTGGTTTTACCTCTGATTCGATCTTTCTAATTTTTTCTTTTGGAATGATATACATTTATTTTCTCCTACGCTCCAGTTCTTCCTGAGCATCTCTCATCTGTCGCATCAACTCCTCATTCGACATTTCTCTGAGCAGTTTCTCAGACTCTATATTTTTTTCTTCTTTGCCAAAAGCTTCCTCATACATTTCCCGTAAATCTTTGTAAATTAACGGTTCCCCAATCTTCTCAATAATATTGTTGCATTCCTCTGCTTCTTGCACATTCTGTTTGAACACTGAAATTTCTTTGTTTTTCAAACGCTCAACCAGAATTTTATAAACGCCATCTACTTTCTGCTTTGCATATTCTCCCATAGACCCATTTTGGTTAAAAAAAGAATCCTTTAAAATTACATGGATATTCTGTGCAAAAGTTTTTTCATCCACTTCTATGTCCTTACTCATTACAGTGATTTCATCCATATCTACATCTGAAATCAGAAATGGGGAATTAGAGGAAATAAACAACTGCACCTTCACAGGATGCCCTATACTATGCTCCCATTCAAAAAAACTGATTAAATCATATATTAAGCATCTTTGCCATTCCGGGTGCATATATGCCTCCAATTCATCCAGAAGCAGCACATTATTCTGTCTGAAATCAGAAAGTGTCATCTTGCTGACCCATGCATGAAGCCGACTGAAGAGGGTAATACGTGCTTTTTCTCCTGAAGACATTTGCGGAAGACAGACCTCAAAATACAATATCTCTTCATCCTTGATTATTTTTTCACAGATATCAATTATCTTCTTCAGCTCATTTTTATCACGATAGTACACTATCCACTCCCGATATTCCCAAAATCCGGTAAGGCCCTTTTTAAGCTCATTATTTGCTAAATACTTATCTATCTTATTCTCTGCCTCTACCTCATCAAGGTCACATCGCATCAAAACAAATCTTTTCACATAATCAGGCACCCAGCTTTCCTTTCTATTATTTGTATCATATAAAAAGTAAAGCTGCCTGAGGACATCCCGATTGTAATCTTGTTTGTGCTTCAGTCTAAATCCTCTATCCCTGTCATTTATTCCACTTGTATGTATCATTTCATTCCTAGACAATCCTCCGATTTCCATATCACGGATATACTGACTGGATATATCAATGGTATTTGATGCCATAAGTTCCATTCTTTCCTCATAAGGGCACAAAACATTGGAGTAATATATTACCTTGTTTTTCTGCCCTCTATACTCACTGATATCCTGTTTCCCCTTTTCCAGCACATTTCCCCTTAAGTTGTATTCCTCATCCTCCAAATTTGTGGAATAAAAATAATTCTCTCCTCTTTTGTAGACAATAAAAAACTTAGTCAATGCTTCCTTTGTGTTTGCCTCCACTCCATCATAACGCAACATCATCATTGTTGAAGTTTTTCCAGATCCATTCTTTCCAAGAAGAATATTTATGCTCTTAATTGTCTCAAAATCAGCATTGTTTATCCAATACTGGTTCTGATTCACCTTTTTCGCAGGCGGATCTATTGTGAAAATATGCTTATTATCCTCTTTCTCATGCTTTATACAAGGACATCCTTTTACCCTTACAATATTTTCCTCAAGATTTCTTTCCGGAACCTTATCATGCCAGAAGCACTGGACTTCTAAGTCTTTCCCTGCTATGCTGCCGCTAATGCTGCGCTGTGCCCAATCTGCAAGGTAGTTCAATACATTCTGTACTTTCTTTTCTTCATCCACGCTCTGACCCGGTGTTATCTCGCCTGAATAAACCAAGAATTCCTTAGGCTTGCTGATATCTCTCCAAACTTCCATATCATTCGCCAAATCTATTCGATATTCAAGATTCAGCATCTTTTGTTTCAATCTATAAAAGGCATTTTGTTCATATACAATCCTATATCGAATAGAGCATTTCCATACATCTAGTTTCCCCCACACACTGACTCTGTCCTTCTTGTGTTCCTCTTGAAGTTCAATAATCTGCTGCCATTCTTCTCCATCCTTATCTGTAAAACTTGACAATACAAACCCTTCAAATACCTGTTCCAGAGAATCCGCTAATACCCCAAGACTTGCATAACATTTTTTCACTAACAGTTCATCAATTTTTCTATACTCTTCTTTCTCCTTTGCTGTTATGCAACTGCAAGAGACAAAATAAACCATATTGTCCTTTAAACTTCTTTTGACTATATAGTCAGCATCTAATACAAAATTCCTTTCTGCTATCTCTCTGACTAACTCTCCTGTCAGCAGAAAAATATACCTTTTAATTTCTTCTCTCCCCTTGTAAGCATATCCTTTCTGTCCGATTTCTCCAGCATAATGGATTCCAGTCAGAAGATTTTCGAAAAAACCTTCTCTTTCCGACACCTTCAACTCATTTAAATCCTTTAGCCCAGCAGCGGCAATACAACTGTAGCGTATTGCATGTTCATAATCAGCAAAGGAGGATTTATTTGCCAAGCAATCACTGATATATATAATCACCGACTGTAAAAACGGGATTTGGAGTCTTGTAATACTCATTTTGTGCACAAACTCTTTCAAGTATTTCTCTTTCTTTTCTTTCGCCTTTTTCCATTCCTCATTTGTGAACGATACATATTCCATAATATCTTCTACATTATCCGGATTGGAAAAAAATTTTTCATACTCATAAGAATATGATATTCCGGAAGCATCTAAAAATTGTGTTAATAATTTCATATTATTTTTCATCATAATATATGCTCTCCCTTGTTCTGTTCGTATATTATTAGGTACCCTGTAGCCCAGCAAACTAAAGTTCCTATCTCCCGCACAAAAACGTCAAATTAAAATCTCAAGTGTCAAATATTACCTACAAGAGCGTGCTGTAGGATGCGGCACGTTTCCCTCTTGACCATCCCATGCCATTCCGATATAGTTTTTATGGAACAAAAAAAGAGAAAGAACAGCACCTCCTACAGTTCGTTCTTTCTCTCACATACCAGTGTGCCTGCCATATGTTTTGCAAGCTAATCCGCATAAAAAGTTCATCAAAAGCCCTGTTTGATTCCTTTATGAAAGGGTTCCGCCCGGAATTACAGACCTGTCCCTGCTGTGGGGCCAGGGGTTCCTGCAGCATCCATGCATACTATGGCCGCTCCCTGGTGGACTTCATCGGCGGCGTCCCTGTCCGCCACAGCCTCTGCATCATGCGCCTCGTCTATACCTGCGGCCATACCCATGCCATCCTCCCGGACTTCATCATCCCCTACTCGGGCTACGGCCTGTTCTTCCTCCTCCGTGTCCTGGCAGAGTATTTCCTGCGCCTCTCCATCACCCTTTCCCAGCTGCGCCGCTGGCTGGATCTCTTCCGGGTGCAGAAGGAAGAGTGGCTCGGTGCCCTTTCCTCCATAGAGGCTTCCGGTATTTCTTTCCTGAAAGCCCTGCTCACGCAGGCAGTCTATTCGGACTTCTCCTCCGCTTTTGTCCGCCGTTTTGCGAAGTCTTTCCTCCAGTCCCATCAGAATCCGGCGCCTTACTGCCAACAGGTGTTTGGCCCGTGAGCTGTCTTCCCACAGCCACATGCCATGGGTATGGCTTCCCTCCCATCCCTCCTGCATAATGGTGGAAAACCACTTAAGGAGGACATTTCTATGGACAACAATCCAAAAAAACTTTCGGACGCAGCCGCCATGGCACAGTTCCGGCTCTCCCTCATCGCCCCAGTCATCCATGGCCTTTATCCGGATGCGTCCAGGAACGCCTATTACCAGAGGGTCACGGAAAAGCCCCTCACCCTGCCAGACGGCTCCCTGTTCCAGTACAGCCCTAAGACCCTCAGCAAATGGGTGTCCCTCTACCAGAACGGCGGCATCGACGCCCTCATGCCAAAGGAACGCTCCGACAAGGGCTCCACTCGGGTGCTGCCGGACACAGCCATCGAGGAGATCTACCGCCTCAAGGAGGCGTTCCCGAGGCTGAACGCCACCCAGATCCATAAGCACCTTGTGGAGGCGGCATTCATCCCGGCCGCGGTCAGCGTCTGCGCCGTCCAGCGCTTTGTGAAGAACCGTGACCTCAAATCAGCCCGGAACCCGAACATGCGCTGCGCCAGCGCATCACCGTGCACTACAACTTTTCCGGGCTCTCGGATTCGGAAGTGGCGCAGTACATCCTCCATAAGATCGCCTGTGCCGGAGGGGCTTCCTCCATCATCGACCAGGCAGCGCTTTGTGCCGTCCACAGCCACTCCCAGGGAAGCCCCCGCCTGGTGGACAACCTGATGACCGATGCACTGACACTGGGGGCGCAGATGGAGAAGAAGGTGATCGATACGGATGTCATCCTGGCCTCCGTCAGCAGCCAGAATCTCGGATAGGAGGTGCCGGACATGAAATATGACTGTATCCTGAGGCACTGCTCCCGCAGGGAGACATGGACAGGGGATCTCATCCTGCTGGACGGGGGAAGCGGATGGTATGAAGCTGAGATCAATGGACGGGGGACCTACTTCCACGTCCTCGCCGGACGGCATAGCTATGGGAACTTCCTGTGCATCCCCAACCACGATGTGGGGTGTGAACTTTCTGATTTCTCTGATATCTTCTGGAATGAAGAAAGGATCGGCTCCCTGATGCGCAAGGTGGATGCGGTGACTGTCGCCGCCGGCCTGGTCCATCTGCCTGCCTTGGCCGCCGGACAGCTGAAAGACTGAATGCTTTCTATGGCTGTGGATCTCATGATGGGATCCATGGCCTTTTATATTTCAGGAGGGAATCCATGCTGACAGCAGTTCGCTGCATTTTGGCAAGATTATGCATTTACAGACAGCACTGCGCAGTCAATTAGATAAAGGTTGGAAAAATAATTCGCAGTTTGCGTCTCCCTCGATTCGCCGCCCGACACCGTAGAATTTGGGGCAAAGCTGGATGTCAGCATTGACGAAGAAAGATACGGACGGCTGGAAAAGGTATCCTTTGATACATACAATGAAAGTGGCTGTCTGATCGGGGCAGTGGAGCGTTACAAGTCACGTACGGGACATTATCCTTAACGTGTGCTGGCAGACCAGATCTACCGTACCAGGGATAACCGTGCCTACTGCAAAAAGCATGGGATACGGCTGTCAGGCCCAAGGCTTGGCAGGCCGTCACAGGATGCCAAAACTGATAAGAAGCAGGAACGTCAGGATAACATCGACAGGATTGAAGTGGAACGATTCTTCAGCCGCAGCAAACGCTGTTATGGGCTGGGATGTATCGTAACTAGGCTGGAAGAGACACAGCTGACATCCATCGCATTATCTGTATTCGTGTCGAATCTGTTTAGGATTCAGAAGCGGATATATTATGCTCTTTTACAGCTATATCATATTTTGGATATAAAATACACTATATTTGGTTTCGTGATGACTTAGCTGAACTTAATCAGCAGACACTACGTAAAGCCGAACAAACCGATTTGTTAGATCAAATGTCCTATGACGACCTTATGGATGGTCTTTCATCAGCATGGCGTAAAGTAGATGCACCTTCCAATCCTGCAATTGGTAACAGATATTGGGTACATACTTTAAAAACATTCTTTGAAGAACCTGAATCATTGGAGCTGTCAATACCGATTCCCAAACCCGAACCAAACAAGCGCAGGCGTAAGCCGAAGTCAAAGGATCAAGCAGAAAATAAATCCAAGCGCCCAAGAAAGGACGCTAACCAAATCTGTCAAAAATCTATAGTCCGAGCGATTGAAAAATCTTTACTTTACATATCTGGATTTTTTCTCTCTAGACACAAAAAAATTGCGTCCTCCAAAATACCTGTTTTTCAAGGTTTCCGCTATTTCCCACGCCTAGCATAATGAAATCAACTTTTCAGGAGGTTCACATATAAATCAAATTCTATCTTCTTAGTTTAAAACGGTATCATATAAAATGCCAGATTTTAATTCTAGTATATCTATCTGTCTATTCATGACCTTCTTATATGACGAAAAACTCATTTTCAATTTTTCTGCTATGCTAAAATCTTGATAGATACCCTTAATCCTTTCTTCGTCATCATATGCCGAAGATTGATGCATTTCAGCTGCTTTACACAAACCAAACAAATAATACATATATCCTTGGTTTATCTTTTCTTGCGTCTGTACGGATCCCTTTTTGCATCTTTCAAGATATTTTAGAGCCTGCCTATAATCTCCTTTATCAAAAAAAATGTCTGCCAATCGCAACGAGCACCTCGGACAATTATTTATTTTTTCTAATGCATCCATCAATATTTCAATCTCTTTTTCTCTATCATTAAAATACTGATAAATACCTGCTTTTGCCAAAAAAGTATCTTCACTGTAAGGGAAATATGTATAGTAACTATCCGCTAAATTTATCATCTTTTTCTTCCATTCTGCCAATTCTTCCTCTGACTCCATATTATTTGATAAACTCTTCATATAGTCTATTGCAAAACTAAATCCTCTCCATGTCCAACATGTCATTGGAATTTTAAAAACCCTATTAAAATATTCTTCACATACTATAAATCTACCACAATTTAATCCGTTTTGTAAATAATCCGCTAATAGATCAACATCTCTTGGAAATAACTCTAACCCTTTGTCTAATATGTTACATGCAGTCTCATAATCGTCTCTCATAGAAAAATTGACTGCTAAATTATGAAAATCATTAGCAGAACCTATTACTTTATCTTGAGAAAGTATTTCTTGTATATAATTATATAAGGCTTCTTCGTTTTCTTCATATACATACTCTTTAACTTTATGTTCTGCTTCACCTACGGTTATTATTCTTTTCATTTTTTTCCCTCCGCTTCATCATCTGCTGAACCAAACAATTCATCAAATTTTACTTCTAATGCTTTCTGAAGATCAAAATCTGTTTCCAATATTTCATTTTCTTCTATCACCCTTCGTTCTTCAGTCAATGGAACTTGATCTGTTTCTTCTCCACCAAATTTAATAAATGCATGCGTGTTTCTTGGTTCCTTTTCTATTTCTAAATAACGGAATCTTCCCCCATCATATCTATCAATATCAGCTAAAATTGTAATATATGGATACAAACGTCCACTTAGAATTAAAGCTTCCCCACGCTCCTTGCTTAGATGTTGTAATGAATCCGGCGGCACAATGTACTTCTCACCATTCGAACGTTTACCACATAATAGAGACAATTCCTGCAACAATTTAACTTCCCTACTAGTAAAAAATATCCAATTACTACAGTTTGATTGTATTGTTTCCGTCTCTTCTTTATATCTCTCAAGCAATTGATGTTTACTTTGTATAATTAAATTAAATCGTATATTTCTACTTCTTGCTGCTGTTATCATCGCAGGAAAGTCTTTAATGGTCGGCAAAGAAGAAAACTCATCTAAAATATAATTAAGTCTTATCTTCATTTTCCCACCTAAATTAGTTTGGGCTTTATAAATCAAATATTCATAACTTTGTTTTATAAACAGAGTTACAAGTTTATGATAACTAGTTTTTTCATCCGGCATAATTAAATATACAATAGTCTTAGTATCACAAATAAAGTCCATAGAAACACTACTGTTTGAAAGCATCTCCAAAAGGTTAGGCTGAATCATAAAAGATCTCATCTTTTCATCAAAGACGCTTAAAATGCATGACTTGGTTTTGTCAGGTGCCTCTATTGTTCCCATCAGTGAAGACGCAATAATTTCATCTTTATAAATAAGTTTTACAAAAAAGGATTTTGTATAATTGTCTGATTGAAACAAATATTGTCTCAACCTCAATAAATTACTAATATTAACAACTTCGTCCGGATAATCAAGAGTATTACAGTACCTGAATAAAAGTAATGTTAAGCCGAAAAACAAATCTCCTGCGCTATAGTCCCAGTATGGATCCTTTACAGATTTTTCAGATAACATAAGATTCACTGCTATATCATTAACAAACTCGCATGCTTTATCCATGTCTCCATTTTTATAAAATGAATACGGAATACTTAACGGATTCCACGAATTTCCAATAGATGGGTCTCTAAGATTTACTATCTGAATCTTATATCCGCATTCTGATAAAAAATCTGCTGTTCTTTCATAAATTTCCGCTTTGGGATCAGAAACAATCATAGATTCGCCAGCGTGTCCTAAAATATATATTGACGGCATTACTATTAATCGGCTTTTTTTTGATCCAGTAGAACCGATTATTAACGTATGGGAATCTGACGAGTCAACAAGAATATCTTCTCCATCATTATATTGGCCGACAGGCACACCACCAACTTGATCTACATATTTTAAATTTGTACTTTTTTTAAATCTATTTGATAATAGATTATATTTTGTAAAAGCTTGAGCAAAAACCCTATCATGTTCAAATCTACTTCCCCGCTTCAAGCTATTCGAACTAGTATTATCAGATTGATTGCTTTCATAATTTTCCCTCATTCTAATTATTCCTTTTCAAATTCAAAAATTAGACTATCTACATCAAAATAACCCGTATTATATTCTTTTTCTTTGTCATACTTATCCATCAGTTTTTTAGCTTGCTTTTTTCTATATTCTTTTCTATTATCTATTTCTAAAATATTAACATTTTGATTATTTAAATTTCCTTCACCATCTGTTAATATATACCTCATTACTTTATTTAAAATAGCATTGTTGCTCTCCCCACTACTACCGAAAATATTCTGTAAAAGTAAATTAATTGCTTTTTCTAAACTACATAACAATAACAAGCTTTTATCTTCGTTTATTTGTGCTTTAATATATTGGTCCAATTCATCATCAATACTTAAAAGTTCTTCTTCATCCAAATTATCTAATCCCAAATTACTTTTTCTATACCATATATATTTATAGCAAATTTCTTTAATATCATTAACTGATAATTGGCAAATTTCTCTAGGACTTGAAAAAGCGCTTGCTAGTAACATAATTCTTATTTCATCTCTTCGCTCTTTCTCTTTAACAATACTAGAAATCTCAGAAGTTTTGTAATCACGCTCAATAAACAAAATTCTAATCTTTTGACAATATCTCTTTATTCTCTTAACAAAACCAAAAACTCTTGAAACACCTCCGCTATAACAATCAAAATCATCAAAAATAATAAAGAGCTTTCTGTTTTTTTTATATGTTTTTAACTGTTTTTCAATAAAACCATCAATTTGACCGGGGGATAACATATACCACTCCCACTTAGCTGAATATTTTCTTGCAAATTCATATGCCAATTTGCTCTTTCCGGCAACATCTTTGCCCCAAATCATCCACCAGCTAAAATCAAACGTATATTTGGGTTTAAATGACAGAAATTCTTCTAATTTTTCTATCTCTTTATCTCTACCTACTAAATCATGTTCACTATACTTAAAATGATATTCTCCTCTATCGGATTTTCCCAATATCCTTTCATTTTTTGTATCAACTAAAATTTTGTGCAAAATTATTTCCACACTAATTGGTTTATCAATATCATAAATAATCGGCATAACATTTAACTCTGCCAATTTATCTTTAACATCTTTTTTTTGTGCATCATCATCCTTGCATCCAACTATTGCATAATGGTTAATTCCTTCACTCTTTGTCTTTTTTAATACATCACTAAGATACTTATCATTTAATAAATCTACCCCTACAAAAAGTAACTTATATTTTTGAATCCACTTAGTTAGATTTTGCATAAATGTAGTATCATCCATGTAATTTTTATCAAATGCACTTTTTGTAATGATACGTTCCGTTGCATTTGAAATTATATCTCCATGAATTTTAAAGATTAATGCCTTGTTAGCCTCCGAATCACTTCTAAGCTTATTATTTAAAGCATTACAATCGTATGGTGTTGCAATTGACGGATTAATACCTGCTAATTCATATGCGAACTCTAATACATGGTCAAAATTAACAGTAATACTATCACCAGCATTTAATAAAGGTACCAAACTTACTGCTTGATTCTCCAATGTATACTGATCAATTTTGTCATCGGAATAGAATTCTTCCATGTGCCTGTTTATTACATCCTCCCCATACTTACCTCCCAAAAGGCATATTAATTCATCTAAAGCTTTAAGAAAGCCATCCGTTTTTTTTAGCTTTAGCACAGTCTGTCGTTGATTGTCAGATAATGTACTATTCAAAACATCTAAAACATCATCAATAAAACTCTTACCATTTCCAAATGTAAACTCTGTGAGACCATCCCCAATAAATGGCATTATACCTCCACCTTTATAACTTTCTACAATATTTTTACATATAAAATTATAAACAAATATATTTCCGTTACAAAAGTTAAGTATATTGTCAATTTCTTGAGTTATCATTTCTTTCCTCTTTTATGTCCTTTAAACTATCGTATCTTTTATCAACTGAAGTAATACCATTTTTAAATTACCGTGGTCTGATGAGTCATAAAAAATTGCCATAGTATTTAAATCTTTAAAATGTTCTTTCAGCGAAGGAATTTCCGATTTTTTACATCCATATATGGTGTAATTATACATTCCTTCTTCCATACGCTCTTTAATAATTTCAACTGTTCGATCTTGTTTTAGACTTGCACCCAAAAATAGTAATTTCCTACTATCAATCCACCGCGTTAGTTGCCTTCTCAACGGAGTATCTGCGCTATAATGCTCATCATATGATTTTCCAGTCAGAATTATCTGTTCTTTATTTGATAAAATATCTCCATGAATTTTAAAAACTAATGCACTTTTTTTATTTCCATTTCTTAAGTATTCATTAAGCTGATTAGTATCTGTTGGAAGTGCTCTATCTGGTACGATATTATTTAGTTTGCATGCATGCTCTAAGACTCTGTCAAAATTGGTTGTAATACAATCCCCATGACATAATTTAGGCACTAGAAATGCTGCGCTTTTTTTAAGTTCAGTATCATTGATTTTTTCTTCCGAAAAAACATCTCTTAACACTTTATAAAATAATATTTCTCCATATTTTTCACACAATATATCTGTTGCAGTAAAATAATCCCCAGCTTTTACTGCCATTTGAATATTTCTTTTATCTTTATCAGAAAAATCTTTAGACAACTTAATTAATAAGTTTTCCCATGTTTCATAGACGAAAGCTGAAAGGCCTGCACCCACAAAAGGCAAAATTCCTCCTTTTTTTAGTTCATCACGAAGACTGTTGAAAACAACTTTGTTTGCTGTATCATAATTCATAATCTTATCAAAAGCTGACGACATATTTTTCTCCTGTTATGAAGTGATCGGTGGAATTATACAATCAATGATCCCCATTCCCTAATATCTTTGCTGGTCCGAAATCTTTTATATTTGCTCATTCATAATTTATAATACAGTACAAAGCACTCCTTTTCCATAAAATGTCATCGACAAAATTCGACAATTTATAGTTCTTTATTACCTATTAATGACACTTTCCAGCCCCTCCATAGGATCCTCCCTTGTCGGAGTTCTCATTTCCCCCGGAGATTGCGGTATATACTCCTCCACCGCCGGATCCACAATCCTAGTCGTCCGCCGCCACTCCTTCGTCCCTTCCACCTTCACCGCCGCCTGTGTATGCTTCGCCAAGAATCTTGTCAAGGGATAAATATCAATCCAAATCTCATTATTCCCTTCCTTCTGCGACTCGTCAAAAATAAGCTGCAGCCCCCAGTGCAGGTGCGTAATCTCAATATTGTTCACATTCTCCTTGGTGCTATACCCGGTGTGCCCCATATACCCAATCACATCCCCCGCCGTCACCACGCTCCCCTCTTCCAGCCCCTCCGCATAGGGATAATTCTGCCGCAGATGCGCATAGTAATAATACCGCTTCCCGTCAAAGCTGCGTATCCCGATCCGCCAGCCCCCATACTGGTTCCACCCCAAGGCCTCTACCACCCCAGACTCAATGGCCATGATCGGCGTCCCCACCAGCCCCATCATGTCATGCCCCA
>ERZ808051.1009-NODE-1009-length-22372-cov-3.751469_pt1 | contig 22372 bp, 14 predicted proteins | sample MGYA00380199_ERZ808051 | MGnify/ENA primary metagenome ERZ808051 (study PRJEB31490, sample SAMN06133391) | mouse gut metagenome | isolation source: J11 | host: mice | place: China: Chengdu | collected 2015-05 ...
TGCCACTTTTTGTGCAATCAGCGTATCCATGCAGTGTTTGTGAGGGCTGCCGCCGCTGTTGCAGTCAAATATTTCCTCCCTGCAGGTATGAAACAGCCAGTCATGATAATAGCCGAACAATTCGCCCGAATGCCATGGGTGTCTTTTTTCCTCATCCCTGGTGAGATCCGGCGCACGCTTTATAAAGGGCTTGTGGACGAATACATTCAAAGCGTTTATTCCGTTATCTGCTGTGCGCGCCTTTAAGCTGTCGCAAAATTCCTTCCGCCTGGCCCGGGAAAGAAAGTGGAGTACGCCGCTGCTGAATATAATGTCATACTCCGCTTCCGGCCGGTAGTCAAAAATGTCGCCCCTAAAAAACCTGACTTCAACCTTATTATACTGAGCAAGCTTCTCGGCCTTCTCGATTCCCTGTTTTGATAGATCGAAGGCTGTTACCGCATAACCGCATTTTGCAAAGAAAACCGCATCCTTTCCCTCCCCGCAGCCAATATCAAGCACACGGTATGGCCTGATCGGCGGCAGGATTTTCATGATGTCGTAGCAAATCCGGTTGGGTTTCAGTCCCCAGTAATATTCCTCCGTGTTGTAGCGCCCGTCGTAATCCGTCACCACGCTGCTGTAGCCAAGCAGCGCATCCACTGTGGTGTTAAGAACTGCCGCCAGCTTGGGAAGCATTTCAATATCGGGATAGGCCGTGCCGTTCTCCCATTTCGACACTGCCTGAAAGGATATGTTAAGGGTTTTGGCTAGCTGGTTTTGGGTCAGCCCCATCTCCTTGCGTCTTTTGCTGATTACCTCTCCTGTTTTCAGATGATCCATTGATCGTTCCCTCCTGCGATATGAATTCCCGGGTTTTCTTCTATCATAGTATAAGCAAAAGACTGCTGCAATAACGCAGAAGGGGAATACAGCGCCATAACTCGCCCGGCGGTTGAATTCCGTTTTTTTCAGGAGCGATGCTTATTTCATCCGGCTGACTCTACAGGGTATATGGCTCGATCCGGCAGGTATGCTCCTTGGTTTTCTCATCATAGCAGAGCCCTACCAAAAGCAGCTTTCCCTTATAATCCTCCACCGCCTTTGCCACAAGAGCCTCATCCTGATTCCAGACCGCATCCAGGGCAGACCTTGAATTCCTCAGCGCCCTCGATACCTCTCCCCAGTCAGAATTACTGATGGACGTAATATATTCATTTAAGATCTCCTCATTTGGAATAAAGACCTCACTCCGCTCACTGCGGTACCCCAGATACCCCAGATGCACAAGGAGAGTCAGCACGTCATCCCTGGAATGGAATGTCACCATGTCATTGGTAAAGCTGCGGATATCCACCGGAACTCCGTTTTTCCCATTCATCATCTGGAGAATCGCATCCTTAAGCCCCTCGAAATTCAGGTCAATATAGGTGCGGAGAGCTTCAAAAGTCTCTGTCTGATTCCAATAAAACTGAAATTTTCCAAAGCGCATGGCGCTGACCACGGAACGCGGGTTATAGACAGAGCCAACGCCTTCCAGAAAATATCCGTCATACCATTTCTTTGTTTCCTCAAAATCCATGCCATAGCGCCGACACAGCCCTCTGACCTCGGCTTCCGTAAAACCCGCATATTCTGCAAGCGCACCCTGGAATACCATGGAAAATTCGTCAAACATATTCAGGGCACTGTGGGTACCGTATTTTTTGATGGGAAGGATTCCTGTCATATAACACAGCGCAATATATCCCTTATCCTTAAGCATATCCCGCAGGAAATCCAGATATAGCTTCTGGGCCTCTCCCTCCATCCTGTACTCCCGGAAAATGCAGTCCCACTCGTCGATTATGATGACGAAGGGGATTTTTATCTGGTTAAAAATATCCTGCATTGTCCTGGTTAAATTGGTTTCGTCAAAATACTTAAGCTGTGTATAGCTGTCAAGCAAATCCCATAGCAATGACTTTTTCAAAAGCGCCAGCATTTCCGTCATGTTACTGCTTTGGCTTAAAAACTCCTGCATATTCAAAAACAGCACATTATACCGGTTCATGTGATCTGTATAATGCTCATCCTCCGCAATCTCAAGGCCTGCAAACAGATCCCCACAATCGCATCCCCGGCTGTAATATGCCGCCAGCATGTCCGCGGTTACAGACTTTCCAAATCTGCGGGGCCTGCTCATACTGATGTATTTTTGCAGGGAATTCATCACCTTATTGCAGTATCGGATCAGACCGGTTTTGTCTATATAAATTTCAGAATTGATACATTGCGCAAACTTTTCCTTTCCCGGATTCAGATAACTTCCCATGCGGCATCCCTCCTCTGTCCCGTCAGCGCGATATTATATTGTATAGTGAACGACAATATAATTTGCCGTTCACTATAACTATAGCAAGGAATCCTTCCGCAAACAAGCGTATTTTTAGATACCTCAGTTTCCCCCAATCCCCAGCTTCCTGCGTATGCCTCTTGCCGTAAACCGATACACAGCATAGGTCAGGGCTCCCAGGGCAAGCTCAATCCCCAGGCACTGGGCCAATGCCATCATCTCGCTGAAAACAATCCGGCCGTCGTTTCCGTACAGCAGCAGGATAAAAATCAGGTAAATAGCGGCCATGCCTACCAGCGCCGGCACCTTGAAGACGCCTTTGCACTGACTGTCCACTTCCCTTTTCAAAAAGGCCGGACTGGCCCCCAGCTTTTTCAGATCATCGAAAATATAACGGTTGTTCAGAGCAATGGCCTGACAACGGGTATGGCAGATGAGCAAAGCCGTCAGCATACACACAATAAAGATGAACAGGAACATCATCAAAAACACGGAGGCAGAGAGCAGGAAATCGTTCTGGCTCAGAATGCGGAAGCTGGGCTTATATTTCCAGTTAAGGCGAAAAGCCATGGAATCAGCCTCGTTGGGATTCACATACATAAGCGACCTTTCCGACTCCCATTCCTGCCAGTCATCAATCCCCTCTTCCTTTGCCAGGATGGAAGTCACCCGGCTATATTCTTTGGAGGTAAAACAGTCCTCCCCGTTAGAGGCAATCAGACGGCGAAAAAACGCATTGGCAAAGGGATAGGAATCCTCCCCGTCCACATTGAAGGCTGTGAACGTTCCTTTCCAGTCGTCGGTGAGTCCCGCCGAAAGCTGCTCATAATCTCCCTGATCCAAAACCCGGCACTGCCTGTCGCCCCCTAATAAATCGTAGTGAAGCAGTCCGGCGCACTCGGTAGGGAGCTGTATACGTGTGACCATGTTGGTGATGTGTCTGGCGCTTGTGTTGACATAACGGGAGGTCTCCTCCCTATCCGTAATGCACAGATAAGTACCCGGAAGAACATCAATCTCCTCCCCTGTCAGACGATTCCAGGCCTCTTCGGAAATCGCCATCTCCTCCCCGCATATGGGGGCATATTCCGTATGCCAGTGCTCGCCGTCCTCCTCCATAACATCCCTGTAACCTCCAAAGCCCAGGGTAATATAATCATACTCTCCCCAATCCTTTAAGGAAAGTCCGTATTCCCCGGCAAGGGCATTTATGTCCTCCTTTTCCGGCATGGCCTGGTCGGCCCGGCAGTGATAAAAATAGTCAAAAGGCTGGGCATCATAGCTCATCAGCGCGCTCACTGAGTTTACCGGAATATAAAAAATGCCGAAGCAGGCTCCCGCAATCAGAAGCGTGACCACAATCATATTGTTGACGGTCTGTTTTCCCTGAAATTTCATCATGCTTCTGGCTATGATATTTTTGAAGGGACTGCGCTTATAGCTCCGAAAACCATGTACCACCGCGTGAAGCATGACCATATAAAGCCCCGCAAGCGAAGGAAGATACAGGGCGCTCAGCCAGACAGGAGGCAGGGTATTGAACCTCCTCATATAGAGGACAGGCATAAAATATCCCATGAGAACTCCTGCAGCGATCAGAATACACCCTGCCGGAGCGCACCACTTTCCCAGCTCCCTCACAGGTTCGTTGATGTGTTCTTCCCGGATCACCTCCATGATATTGGTTCTGCGCAGATACCTCCAGGCAGTGAGACAGGAAAAGGCTGCCACCACGAGAAGAAAGGCCAAAGAAATCAGCAGACTCCTAAAATCAAAGGAGAGCTTCATGTCCGAGCTGTCAATCATAATCAGCCTAAACCCTGTCCAGATCATCCAGATAAAGGGAAAACCTGCCAGGATGCCCGCTATGGAAGATAAGCCGCTCAAAAGCAGCACCTCCCTGAAAAGCCCGGGCATAAGCCGTCTCCTGGACGCCCCCAGAGCCATCAGGATACCCAATTGTCCCGATTTATGCCGGAAAAAGAGGCTGGCCGCATAAACGGTAAACACAACGCAGCCAATCAAAGTCAGCATGAAAATCGCGTTCATCTGCTTACGGCTGTCTCCCCCTGTGGGGAAAGCTTTCTGCACCGTAGGCGAGAGCATCATACCCGAGTAGGCGGAAATAATCATCAAGGCAGTAAAATTGCAGAACAGATAAAGCCGTGCATGCTTTTGGTCCGCATGCTGCAGTTTCCGTTCCATTTTTTTCAAGGTAAAAATCTGTTCCATATGAAATCCCTCCTGAGTCCTTTACTCTGCCATCTCTTTGATGGCGGCCAGCAGCTTGTCATGGAAGCTCCCCCGCTCCCCGTTATTCTCCAATTGGCGGTAGATGGCGCCGTCCTTTAAGAGCACCACCCGGTCGCAGAAGGAAGCGGCAAAGCTGTCGTGGGTCACCATAAAGATCGTCGCGCCCATGCGCTCCCTGGCCTCCCCGAAGCTTTCGATGACAGCCCTGCTGGATTTGGAATCGAGATTTCCGGTGGGTTCGTCGGCAAGAATAATCAACGGATTATTGATCAGGCTGCGGGCCACCGCCGCCCTCTGCTTCTCACCGCCGGAAATCTCCGCCGGATACTTGTCTGCAATATGGCTGATTCCAAACAAAGCGGCCAGCTTATCGGCCAGCTCCTGCGCTTCCCGGGACACCTCCCCCTGGACAATGCGGGGCACCAGGATATTTTCCCGGATGGTGAGCCCGTCCAAAAGCATAAAATCCTGGAACACAAAGCCAATCTGGGTATTGCGCAGCCTTGCAAGCTCAGACTCACTCTGTCCTGCAAGATTGGCGCCTCCGATGGTGATCTCTCCCTTATCAAACGGGATGTAGCAGGAGATACAGTTGAGCAGCGTAGTCTTACCCGACCCGGAAGGCCCCATGACGGCCACAAATTCCCCCTTTCCCACATGGAAGTCAATCCCCTTTAACACCTGGTATTTATTCTTTCCCACCTGATAGGATTTGTGCAGATTTTTCACATATAGCATGAAACTCCCTCTCTTTCTTTCCCGATAAACCGGAAGATTTTTGTCCTCCCCTATCGTAGCACCGCTAAAGCCGCCCCGTTAGAGACAGGGTAAAGTTTGACCGTCTGTATGTAAACTTTGGAGGGCCAAAGCAGATGTTGTAAAGTTTGGCCGTATCGTATGTAAAGTTTGGCGCAGAGCCGATACAAAAGGGTGTGCGCAGGGAAAGAGAATGTGATACGATATTGGTGCGGCAAAGCAGCCGCAGATCCTATCGTATCTTTCACCCAACAGCCGCGCTCTGCGCAAAAGGAGTCTTCATGTTACGAATCGCCCTGTGTGACGACGAGACGGATGCAAGAGATACGCTCCGTTTCCAGTTGGAAAAAGCCCTGATTGAGGGAACAGAAGAGATTGTCTATGAATTTTCGGCCGGCGCCAATGCCGTGTCATGGCTGCAAAAGCATCCCGGGGAGGTTGATCTGCTTTTTCTGGATATTGAGATGAAGGGCCAAAACGGAATGGAAACGGCCCGGAGAATCAGGGCCTTTGACGAAAATATCATGATCGTCTTTTTGACGGGCTATACAGATTATGTGTTTGACGGTTACAGCGTGGGAGCCCTTGACTACCTCATAAAACCGGCGGCGACACAACGGCTGATGGAGCTGCTGCACCGGGTGCGGGCAAAGCTGGATCAGGAAAAAGATCTGACTTTTTCTTTCAAAAATGCAGACGGGACATGGCGTTTTTTGCTGCGTGATATTCTGTATTTTTATTCTGACAGACGCAAGGTCACTCTGGTGACCAGGCAGGCAAAATATGCCTTCTATGCCAGGCTGGACGAGATTGAGGAGCAAACCGGACATCAGTTTGTACGGATTCATCAGCGCTATCTGGTAAATCCGGCCTGGGTGGATTATCTGGGGAGCAGTTCTGTCACCATCGCAAGTCAGGAGCTTCCCTGCAGCAGAAACCACAGAGAAGCAGCAACAGAAAAAATTGCCAGATTTATGATGAAAAACTGACCGGGAAGGCGCCAGGACGAATATGTACTTAATTTATTTTTATATTGTAGGAATTGCGGCAGCTTTTATCCTGCTGCAGGGAATGAAAAATTTAATTACAATATCCGGCAGGCCCTGGAAAAGAATTCTCCTCTGGCACGGCTGTTATCTTACCCTTGGAGCCATTATTTATCTGGGAGACTGGTGGAACATTCTGCCCGTAACCATCTTTTTTCTTCTGGCAATCCATATTAGCTGTGAGGGAAGCTTCTGGAAAAAGATCACCATAGGACTGATGTATGCCAGCACAATTTTTGCTTTTAATGTTCTGCGGGATAATTTTCTCATATCCCTGGACATGAGGGCAGACAACCGCCCCCTGAGCCTGTATCTTTCCTCCTCTTTTTCTCTGATGTTTGCCCTGCTTTTGTATCTGACTGGCAGAAAGTTCGCGCCGGATAAGCAGTACCATCTCTCCGACAGTCTCTGGAGGCTGCTGCTGCTTTTGACAGCCACTCCCCTGGGCATTATTTTATCTCTTGTTTTACTGACTGCGCTGGATCAGATCGCCCTTATAATTGATGAAACCAGTTTTCGATATGTTTGTATCGTACTGCTTCTTTTGGCTATGCTGTCCTTTATCGGCCTGTTCAGGGCGGTTATTGTGCTGGCCCGACAGCAAAAGCTGGAGGAGCAGACCATGCTGGCAGAGATCAACCGCAGTTATTATGAATCCATGGAGCAGCAGCATTTCGCCATACGGCGGCTCAGGCACGACCTTCTCAATCATCTGTCGGTGCTCAGCGTCCTGCCAAAGGAGCAAAGAGAAGGGTATATTCAGAGCCTGACCCGGGAGCACACCGTCAACAGGCCTTTAAAATATTGTGAGGATGCCGTCGTCAACGCAGTTCTCTCCGTCAAGGAGGAGCAACTGAGTCAGCATGGCATACGGCTGGAAGCCAAAATCCAGATTGCAAAGGAGCTCCCCTTTGAAAAGGCAGATATCTGCGCCCTTTTTGCCAACGCCCTGGACAATGCCGCAGAAGCCTGCCGGAAGCTGGAGCCGGATAAGCGGATTGTTTCCCTAAAGAGCAAGGCTCAAAAGGGGCTGTTTTGTCTGGAGGTCAAAAACCCCGCCCAGTGTGAGGCCCAAAAACCCCAAAGCCACCACACGCCCCCCGCAAACACAGCCCAAAACGGCTGGGCGCCGGGAAAGCGCAAGGCAGGACCGGTACAAATCCCTCTGCCCCAGACCTCCAAGCCGGATAAGGAAAATCACGGAATCGGGCTCAGAAGTATGCAGGAAATTGCAAACCGGTATCACGGAAAAATGACGCTGCAGACAGAAGGGGAGGTGTTTGAGGTGTTTCTGTATCTGCCTTTGAGTAAAACGGATTGAAAACCTTTTCTGTTGCATCCGATCACACAGGCAGACGGCGCGTCATTTTTCCGGCATCTGCAAAGCCGTTGAGGCACAAAACAGTCCCTCCGGGAACTCCAGCAGCAACTCACTCTGATACTTCCGTGTAACGGCCTGCACTGCTTTCAGGCCATAACCATGCACCCTTCGATCCTCTTTTGTCGTGCGGCACAGGCCGGTTTCTTCATCATACCTTACGGGACCAAAGCGCGGATTTTCTACGCCGATATACAAATGTACTCCCCGGATATGTATGCTGACACGCAGCCATTTCTCTGCACCCTCCGGAGCCAGGGCGTTGGCATCCAGGGCATTCTGCAGAAGATTCATCAAAATGGTACAAAGCTCTGTATCCGGAAACGGCAGCGTCTTTGGCGCGCTCACCTCATGCTCCGCTTTAATTCCCAGCTTCTGCGCACGGGCCAGGATGATGGTCAGAACCGCATTGATGGTTGAGTGTGCAACGTAGGTCATGGCAGGAACTGCCTCCACATCAGCCAGCAGGTTCTCCAGATATTTTTCCAGCCTGTCCCATGCTTGCGTCTGATACAGTTTTTGCAGGATGGTATAATGATTCACTATTTCATGCCGCATCCTGCGGAGAGACTCATCGCTCTCCCGTACCACCGCAAGCTGTTCCTGCGCCATGCTTTCCCGGGCAGACAGCGCCTGTATCTGGCCCTCCCGCGCCGCAATGGAACGAAGCTGGGACAGTACGCTTACCAGCAGGCACAGCAAAAACAAAAGAGTACTCCAGCAATACAGCGGATAATCCGGGCAATGTGCGATAGCTTGTGCAAGGAGCGACTCTATAAAGGCAAGCAGTCCGCCTCCACACAGCCAGGACAACAGACATGCCGCCCCGATTCCGGCGGCAGATAATGCCAGCCCCGGCAGGAACAGACGGAACACTTGATTTTCATCCCGGTATTCCAATATGGAACACACCACAAGCGCCGCCGCAGTAAAATAAAATGCCTCCCCCGTCTGGGAACCGATCATGGAGAAAGCAGGAACCACCGTCTGAAATCCTGCAACCACAAAGTAAAGCAGTGCAGGAAGAACAGCAAAAGGCAGAAACACCTTCCTGTATTTTTTCATATGCATCAACAAAAGAACCGGAGGAAGGGCGAACAATACCGCCCTGGACAGAGATAACCACAGCCCATAAAGTTTCGGGTGAAAACTGTCCCCGCCCAGGCTTACCACGTGGAAATAGAGCATCTGGCTCAAAGCTATAAAACCAAGCATCAGAACCTGCCAGGCACAGTTTCCCTCTGTCAGGCCATAAAAAAACAGCCCGAGGGCAAGCAACGATGCCGCGCCGAAAAATGCGGCAAGCAGTGCGCTTTTGGCAGTATAAGCCCTGACGTTTTCTTCTATTATGTCGCTGTCTGTGATGTACAAAGTCGGAATCGGCTCACCCTCGTCCTTTGTCATCTCCACAGTTAAAGTTTTTCCGGTAAAGTCCCGCGGCAGCATAAAGATGGTGTTTCCCAGAGTCTTTTGATCCCATGCCGCCAGATGCCCTATGCTCTCCCCATCCAAAAAAACCTCCGCCTCACCCGTACCCAAGTGATTGATTTCCAGCATCGGATACCACCTGCTTTTCCATTCCGGAAGCTTTGCTGTCAGCGTAAGCTCACCGTCATAAGCATAGATTTCATCGAACGCCATCACATTGCCGTTGACGCCGGCCTCCAGCCATAGCCAGGTTCTGCGGGGAGTAACCTCCGATGCCAAAACTGCCGCCAGCATCATTGTACAGGCCAGGAATGCCACTCCCGCCATCCACCTGGGTATTGTCCTCTTCTGTTTCCAAAACATCCTGTTCCCTGCCTCCCAAAATTCTCTGCTATTAGCGTAAATGGTAAAACTGCCGGTGTCAAGAACCGGGAACTGCAAAGTAGGTAAAAAAACGCAAAGCAGGAATTCCCTCTTGCAATCCGATTCGTTTTTTTGATATTGTGAAAAAAGTTTGAAAAAATGAGGAAAGGACTGATTCCATTGTACCGTATTGCCATTTGTGACGATGACCGGCGCTTTACAGCCGAACTTCACCAGAAACTTGACCAGACGTTTTCCGTCAAAGGCGCCAATGCCATAATAGAAAATTTCCATGATACTGCTTCTTTTCTGAAAAAAATAAACTGCCATATCACTTACGACCTGATTTTTCTTGATATTCTTCTGGGAAAAGAGAATGGCTACCACTTTGCCAAATATCTGCGGAAGAACGAGATACGCAGCGACATCGTCTTTATTTCTTCCACGGAAGAGTACGCCGTGATGGGCTATGACGTTTCGCCGCTCCTCTATCTGGTAAAGCCTGTTAATAATACCCATCTTACATATGCCTGCGACATCTTCCTGAAAAAGCACCGGCCAAATCAAATTCTTCTGAATTTGCCCAGCGAGACACTCTCGCTGAACATTGACGAGCTTTTATACTGTGAGGTGTTCGGCCACCGGATCTCACTCCATCTGGCGTCAGGCGTGTCCAGGGAAATCAGGTATTCCCTGAACAGTCTTGAAAAGCTCCTTCCCGGCCACATGTTTATCCGCTCCCACCAAAGTTATCTGGTGAATATGGCGCATATCAGCGGCATTACCCGCTACGAGCTTACCCTGAGCACCAAAGAGACGCTCCCCATCAGTCAATCCAGGTACATGGGGCTGCAGAACAGGTTTATCCGGTATGCAGGAGCGGCAAACGCCCTCTCACTTTGCGATCCCGCATATTGTAAAAAAATCCGGGTATAGATTTCTATATGCACAAACTCATTCCTCCATTTTTGCCTTATACTCCAGGCAAAGCATTGTAATATCGTCAAACTGGGGTGCCTCTCCCACAAATGCGTCTATATCCGCCTTGATCTTCGGCAGCAGCTCCGAAGGCGTCAGCGCAGTATTTTCACAGAGTACCGTTTTGAGGCGCTCCATGCCATAGAGCTTATTTGCCTTATTTGTTGCCTCCGTAACACCATCCGTGTACTGGAAAATCCGGTCTCCGGCCTCTAGCTGCATGGAGCCGCACCGGTAACGGATTCCCTCTATCCCGGCAAGAACGAATCCCGCCTTAATCTTATACGGCTCAAATGTTTTCCCCTTCCTGTACACAAAGGGTATCTCATATCCTGCATTAACAAAGAGGAATTCACCTGTCACAAGATCAAGTACGCCCTCAAAGGCAGTGATAAACATTCCTTCACTGTTGGACTCACACAACAGATTGTTCACCTCTGTAAACACCTCGCCCAGATCTCTTCCCGGCTTTGTGTGATCCTTGATAAGCGTCTTGCCGATCACCATAAAGAGCGCGGCGGGAATGCCTTTGCCCGAAACATCCGCCACCACCATGGCAAGATGCCTCTCGTCCACCATAAAGAAATCATAGAAATCACCGCCCACCTCCTTTGCCGGATCCATCGTCGCAAAAATATCGAACTCCCTGCGGTCCGGAAATGCCGGAAAAATACAGGGAAGCATAGACTTTTGGATATTGGTCGCCACATTCAGCTCCGCCGTCGTCCTGATGGACTTTGCGCTCTGGTTAATCGAATAAAAGATCATCCAGAACTCAATCACAAAAATCAGGCAGATGGTAGCGTACAGGACGAAAAACCAGAAATTGTCCGGATAGATGCCGAAGGTATTCGTCACCAGGTTCACCACATAAAAACCGATCACCGAAACCAAAAGCGCCGGTATAAACACCATCATCTTCCCCCCTACAACCTCAATGGTGCGGTGGAAGGTCTTTCTCAGATAGCGCACATACAGGACAGAAAGCACTGCATAAACCACAAGCTTGATCCCAATGAAAAAAATCAGGTTCGCCGTTTCATAGGGGCTCTCCCTGATCAGCCCCAGACGCTTCCCCAGCAGAGTGTCAGTGGTTCCGCACAGCATAAAGGTGCTGACGTTTGCGATCAGACATGCCATCAGGGCAATGGCCAGCTTGGTCGTCCAACTGTCCTTATACAAAATCTGTGAAAAAATACACACCAGCACGGAGAGACCGAGAATTCCCACTGCATCATTAGTCAGACTGACTCTGTAGCTGGCAAATGCCATACCATAGCCAAGCGCCGCCCCGGCCGTCCATGCCGCGGCCCGGACCGGCCCCTTATATTTGGGCGTGAGCGTAATCCCTGCCAGAAGTCCTGCAAACACGGATGCAAGAAAAACCGCAAAACTCCAAAGTGCAACTGATTCCATTTCCATACCTCCACATCAAAAATATCCCATTCCGTCCAGCGCGGACAAATATTTGTCGATATAATCCTCTGTAATTTCGCTCCAGCCTTCCCCAAGCTCCTCCAAATACCGGTTCGTATACTCCTGCTTCACCGGAATCTCACGATATGTGTCTGCCGACTCCTTTGTAAAGAGCCCCTCCATCTGCGCCCTGCCCTCTTGTGTACGCTTCATTTTCTGCAAAAGCGCATCAAATTTTTCGTCCGACAGTACAGCGGTCTGATATCCGAGACGTGCCATGCCCCGGAACAGATCCTCGTAGCGCACTTCATTCGGCGGGTAAATATGAAATGCCGCCGCTTCCGGAACCGATGCGAGGGAGACGATATTGTGGGCAGTCTCGTCAACCGGCGAGAAATTGACCTTCGCCTCATAGACGGACTGCGGCACTGCGCCGATTTTAACATAGGCGGCAAACTGGCGCGTAAAAGCGTTGGAATTCATATTCATCTGAAACTCCCCGTCGCTGATACGCCCCTGAAGATTGCCGACCCGCATCAGCTTCACTGAAAGTCCCTCGTCCACAGCCGCACGCACAAGCGCATATTCCGCCATGTATTTCGAGTAAATATATTTATTATGCAGCTCCTGTCCGATGTAAAAATCCGACTCGTCAAAGGCCACAGCCGCCGCGCCTTTGTCTGTCATACCCGCCACGCTGATGGTGGAAATCTGGCAGAGTGTAGCATGTTGGGCAAGGGCGTAGCCAATCAGATTCTTTACTCCTTCCGTATTGATCTGCTCCAGCGTATTTCCATATGAAAAATGAGCCACGTTCGCCGCAGAGTTGATGATCGTATCTATACCTTCAATCTTCTCCTGGAACAGCTCCGGCTGTGTAATATCTCCCTCCACCACCGTCCACTTCTCCCCGAAGGTATCCGAAAAATCTTCCTCCGCATAGTAAAACAGTGCCGAGCGCACGCGCTTTACCGCACTCAGCGATTTCTTTGGACGCGCCAGACAGATAACTTTTCCGCACAACGCAGGCCGCCGCAAAAGTTCCATCAGAATATGCACGCCAAGATAGCCTGTAGCGCCCGTCAGAAGCACGTTTCCCAGATAGCCGCTTCTTCCCCCATTTCTGGTGTGTGCGCGAAGATAATCCGAAAAACCCCTGTAATCCAGCCCGCTTACATCATATTCCGCCGCATCCTGCATCTGTCCGCCGAGCCTCTCCAAAAGCAGCGCGGGTGTGGGATACTGATACAAATCGCCGAACTCAATCTGATCCTTCTTAAGCTTTAGCGCCTCCTCCACGCGAAGCACCAGCGTGACTGCGCTTAAGGAATCGCCTCCAAGCTCGAAAAAGTTATCGTCCAGCCCTACTTTGGGCAGCTCCAGTACAGCCCCGAAAGCGCCGCACATGAGCCGCTCCCGCACCGTCACCGGCTCCCGATATATCCGCTGATACTCCACCGGCTCCGCCATCAGCGCTTTCTGATCGGTCTTTCCGTTGGGTGTCTGCGGCATGGCCGCAAGCTCTTTTAAGACATCCGGCACCATATAAGACGTCAGGCGGGATTTCATGTGTTCTCTCAGTTTCCCGGCATCCACCGATTCTCCCTCCGAAACGGTATAAAATCCCACCAGATGGTCTGCCTTATCAATTTGACGCACAATACAGCAGCAGGCTGCCACGCCCTCAAACGCGCCCATGATATTCTCGATTTCCGCCAGCTCAATACGCAGGCCGCGCAGCTTGATCTGCCTGTCGTTCCTTCCCCGGTAAATCAGCCTGCCGTCCTCCAGAAAATAGCCGAGATCCCCTGTGCGGTACAGCCGCATGCCGTTCCACAAAATGTATTTCGAGGCTGTCTCCTGCTCTCTGGCATGGTAGCCAATCCCCACGCCTGCCCCGTAGATACAGATCTCGCCCACTGCCCCGTAAGGAACCGCCTGGAACGTTTTTCCAAGCAGGACAATCCCCATATTGGCAATCGGCTTTCCGATACTCAAATCGTCTCCTGCCTCCGTGATCGTCGCGCCGATCGTCGTCTCAGTGGGCCCGTAACCGTTGTAAATCCGGATACCATATGTACGATTCAGCCGTTTTACAAGGCTTCCCGCAAGCACCTCGCCCGCCGCAAGCACAGCCTTGACCTGCCCCAGCGCCTTGGCAAAGGATGCATTGGCCAGATACGCCGTGATACGCGAAGGCGTACAGTGCAGAACATCCGCGCCGTGACGCACAATCGCATCTGCCAGCTCCCCGGCATCCACCATGGCCTTCTCGCTTCCAAGCTCCACAAACAGACCATTCAACAGCGGGACGAACATCTCAAACAAAGAAATGTCGAAACAGACAGATCCGATTGCCACAATCCCGCGGCAGTTCTTCGTGATGTCCCGGTTAAAGGGATTGTTGTCGGGATGGACGATGTTGGCAATCCCTCTATGGGAGAGTATCACTCCCTTGGGCCTGCCCGTTGTCCCCGACGTATATATCATGTAAGCAGGCTGATCCTGTCTGATGACAGGTAATATTCCACATTCCGCTGGCTGCCCCATCAGCACATCCACATCCACGTAATCATAGCCTTCAGCCATGGGAACCTCCGGCGACGAAATCAGACACGATGCATTGCTGTTCTCCATAATATAGGAAATACGTTCCGCCGGATACGCCGGATCAATGGGGATAAACGCCGCGCCTGACTTCGCGATGCCGAGAATCGTCGGTATCAGCCGATAATCCCGTTTCAGCATATACGCCACAAAATCTCCCGGCTTCACGCCCCTTCTCACGAGCGCACAGGCAATCCCATCGCTCCGCTCATCAAGCTGCCCGAAGGTGAGCGTATCATCCCCCGCATACACTGCTTCCCTGTCTCTGTAGCTCTCTGCCGAGCGCCGGAACAAAGAGGGAATCGTCAGACTCTCATCTATCGCAATCTGTTTTCCTCTGAGGGAAGTAACCCTCCTAAGCTCTTCCTCCCCGATGCTCTGCGAGAGTGTGTTTTTTCGGACACCCTGGCGCACAATCGCGCAGATTGCTTCAAAGAAATCTCTGGCGCGCTGCCTGGTATAAACGCTTTTTAAATAGTCAAACTGCATGTTCAGCCCGCCGCTTTGATCGTAAAACAGGCTGAACGTCATATGGTTGCTCATATCCCCCGCAACGCTGAACCGGACACTGCAGTCCAGCTTTGTACGATACTGAAAACGATAAAAATTAAATACGTACTCTGAGAGTACATCCGAGATCACTCCGTCCTCACGCAAAACGGAAAGGATTTTATCATATCCTGTGTCTTTATGCGCGGAGGCTTCCCGCGAAGCCTGCGCCGCCTTTCTACAGAGCGCCGCAAAGGAGCCGTCTGCCCCGTTTCCGACTCTGACGCGGACCGGAACAAGCAGCGTATAGCAGCCAAGCGTATTCATCTGCTCCGGCCTGCGGTTTAAACGGGGCATCAAAAATACGGCATCCTCCTTTCCCGAAGCCTGTGCCAGATAATACGCATAGGCCGCCGCAACAATATACGGCACGGAAACCTGTTCCCGGCGGCTGAAGTCTTCGATTTCGTGCATCAACTCTCCCGGCATGGAGGCCAGAACGCTGCCGAATCCTGCCTCCTCCGCTTCCTTTGCCGGCCGGGATTTTTCCTGCGGAAAAATGGACGGTTCAAAATCCACGTCCGTAAAATAACTGCGCCAGAAATGATCCGCAGGCTTACCGCTCTCCTGTGCCGTCCCGATAAAAACAGATTCCTCAACCGCTCTGCCTTCTATGGCATCAAGCACCCTCTGTACAAAGAGACTCATGCCGTAACCGTCCATGATGACATGATGAAAACGCACATACAAGTAAACGCCGCCCTCTGCCAGCGGCATCACAACCGCGTCACAGGGCTGCTTTTCCATATCCATGGCAGCCCGGTCCAGCCTCTCCATCCGTTTTTCGGCCTGCGCCAGCGTGTACGCCTCACCCACGCTGCATGTGCAGGGCTGTTGTCCCCATACCATGTGCCAGATACCCCTCTTTTCCGTCCGGCGCAGGCAGACGGAGAAAATGTCGGCGCTCTTAAATACTCTGTCCGCTGCCTCTTTGACGGTCTGCGGTTCGCACCCAGGCAAATGCAGCTTCAAAGATATTGTATTGTGGGCGCTACCGGGACGTACCTGCTGCGCCATCACGATCTCTTTTTGAGAGAGATTCAGCGCCCTGCTTTTTTGTCCTTCTTCTCTCATACCCCTACACCACCGTCAAAATGTCCGAAAATCCCGTTACATCAAATATTTCCATAATCGTATCATTGACATGGGACACCTTCATGCTGCCCTGTCTGTTCATCGTCTTCTGTGCCCCCAGCAGAACGCGCAGTCCCGCCGACGAGAGATAGTCGAGCTTCGCCATATCGATCATCAGCTCCTCCACTCCATCAAGGGAATGTTCAAACTCCTTCTCAAGCTCCGGCGCTGTGCCTGTGTCAAGACGCCCTTCCAGGGCCACAGTCAGATTGTTTCTATCTATTGTCTTTGTAATCTTCATATCTCTCTTCCCTTTCTGTCCAGATCCTGTTCCTGTCTTTTGTCATCACTTTTTTATGTTCTTTCTGATCCTCAAAATATTCTGCCCGTCTCTATACTGGTAAGAAACATCATCCATACTTTTCTTCACCATATAGATTCCCAGCCCCCCAATCTCCCGCTCCTCGGCACAGAGCGTGACATCAGGATCAGCCTTCGCCAAAGGATCATACTTTATGCCGTGATCAATAAAAGTGATCACCACTGCCAGCGGACTCTCCACTACCTCCACTCTGACTGTGGCGGTACCTGTCCCTGACTGATACGCATAATGGGATATATTTCCAAAGAGCTCGTCAATGGCAACATCCACCTGCATCTGTATCTTCACAGGGCAGTCCAGCAGCTCCAACTGTTCATCCACAAAGGCTGTAACTACAGCTATATTTTCGATTGTAGCTTCTATCGTAAGCTCTTTCACATTACTCCTCCATTCCGCCCTGCTCCGTCTTATGTGCCCTATCTGGACGGCACCATCCTGATAATTCTTCCCGCGAACTCATTGAAATTCTGGGTCTGCAAAATAACCTTACCCGGCCCGGTAAGCTTTGTTAAAAACAATCCCTCGCCGCCCAGGAATATATTTTTGAGTCCCTTTACCTTTTCAATCTCATATTGTACGGACCTTTCAAACGCAACCACATTTCCTGTGTCAACCTTAATGACCTCGCCGCTCGAGAGAGTTTTCTCCACCTTATTGCCGTCAATCTCAAGAAATACCATGCCTGTTCCGCTGACATCCTGCAGGATAAGGCCTTCGCCTCCGAACATTCCTGCCGAAAGCTTCCTGGTGAATGCCACGTTTAACTCCACCGTCTCCTGAGCGCACAGAAAAGCGCCTTTCTGGCAGATCAGACCGCTGCTCTCTCCCACATCGAACGGAAATATCTCGCCCGCTACCGTGGAAGCAAACGCAATCATACTTCCTGCACGCTCCGCCTTGTATGTCGCCATAAAAAGCGATTCTCCCGAAAACATTCTCCCGATACTTTTGCCAAAACCGCCTTTCATATTGGAATCCATCAAAATTCCTTCCGACATCCAGGCCATCCCACCCGACTGTGTATACATGGCTTCTCCCGGTTCGTCAAAATATACTTCCACCGCCGGCATTGTATTTCCGATAATTTTGTACTGCATCAGTCATTCCTCCTTTAATCTTTTCAGCAATTTATTATTTTTTCACTGTGTAGATGGTTCTTTCACCGTTTTCATCAGACGGCTCCGACTCCTGCGTACAGGCTTCGTCCTTATAAAATTTTTCATATCCCTCTGCCAGCATAACAGCCAGTCTGCCGTTCTCACCGCAGGACTTTACATAGGTTTTTTCCTGTTCCGTACCCGGGTCGGCAATCAGGATAACCGTCTTATCCGTTCCGTTTATCACCTGAAGCATTTCTTCGGACGGTTCGTATGGCGCAATATCATAGGAAAAATGGAATTCTCCGACTTTCACTTCTGTCCCGTCCGGTTTTCTCACATGTGATTCCGCCTCATAAACTATGTATGTTTCGGCATCCACTTCAACCTCAAAAACAGTCTGCGTACCCGGCTCGATTTCATCTCCCCATCCCGGTAGCTGCTCCGCCTCTAATTCCGACACTATCGTCAGAACGATACGGCCGTCGGATTCTGTCACTTTCACAAGTTCCTCTCCCTCAGTGGGACCAAATTCAAACCTGCCGCTCAGGCGCTCCTCCCATTGTTTTTCGGCCACGCCCTCCATCCCGAAAGTAACCTGGACTTTGTCCATGGTGTCCGGGTCAAACGAATAGTAACCGTCCTGATGCTGGATGTCTATATAGGAGTTATTGTCCTCCCATACCATGGTTTCGTCATCCGCATATTGATAGACAGACAGCATCACGTTCCCCCCGGCATCATAGTAAACGGCATTTTCCGCCACGTTTTCATGCTTTGCCAGAATCTCCTTCAGCACCTGCGCCTCATAAAAATCCGACATTATATCTGTCTCCGATGCTTGCTTCGGCATCTGACCCTCCGTCTCTGCTTCCGGAGCAGGCTGCCTGGAAGTGCATCCTGTCACATTCATCAAAAGAAGGACGGCCAGAAATGCCGTTATCATTTTCCGCATAATTTTGATCTCCTCTCCTGTTAATCTCTTAATACAATAATGCTTATTCTGACGCGGATTGCACGAAGTCCCTCCTGTGCTCTATTGATGCGATCTTTCCGCCTTTGATCTCATATTGGACAACAGGCGAGTAGAACACATCTCCGCGTACATCGTACATGGCAAAAGTGGCAAGATATTTTCCGTCCCTGACCTTTTCATAATCTATCTTCGTATTTGCCGTATATATAAGTTCCGGCCCATATAGCTGCGTATGTCCTTCCGAGCCAAAGCTGTCCTTGTCATATATGATTTTGAATTTATCTCCCTCCTTAACATTCTTGAGGTTACGCATAGCCATAACTGCTCCATTTGTGTCGGAACTGGCTATATCATAGATACCCAGGATATGTATATCACCGCTCTCTTCATCCACTGCGATTATCATATAGGAATCCGTACCGTTGTGCTCCACCCTGGTGCGGTACTTGATTGTCCCCGCCGAATCGCCTAATCTTTCAAGCGGCAGTATATTGCCCTCCATAAAAAGCCATCCGCCGTCAAAAGTACTGACCAGTTTCCCATCCTCAGCTTTGACAAGTTCATCCTCTCCGAAATTGACCGTATAATCATCTAAAAGCATGAAAAGCTGGAACGTATTTGCCTGGATCAATGACTTCGATGACTCGGGCAGCGTCACAAAAAACTGATCAGAATCAATGGCAATATCCCCATACTGAAGATTTCTTAAAGCTGTGTTATCAAGTTTTTGTGCTTTTCCATAGCCCAGGCTGTCGGCATATGCCTGCATTTCATCATTCAGGCAGCCGCTTGCCTTGTAATAATAAAGCGCACGGATACTCTCATCAAGGCAGATATTCTCTATATAGTCCAGGTAATAGACCAAAGACGTCAGATTCGGAATTTCTGCCGGGAAATAGACAGAGATTCCCTTCGATCCGCTCATGGATTTGGAGGCTCTGTTATAGACTACCGCCCTGTCTATATCGTCCATGATCGCTTTGGTCTGGGCGGGATACTCATCACTGAGATTTTCTATCATAGTAGATAAATCTATCATATTAAATATATCATAGGCCGATGTCCCGTATCTCACCGTTCTGTTTGCCGCTCTTGCCAGGGTAACAAGAGAGTCCATGTCATTGATTGCGTCTCTCAGCAACACATCCGCCAAATCACAGTAATGACCATACACCTCATGTGCTGCATTGATATCCAAAACCGAGAATGTCACTCCGAAATTAACACCGAAAGGTTCAAGCTGGACACTCCTTTTTGCATAGTAATCAATAAAGCTGTCCGCGATCGCCTTTCCAACCTGGGCGCCGTTTAAAGCCGGATTTTCGTTTAGCAAATTAAGCCATGAGGTGTAATCCCACCCCTCCCCCGGTTCCACCTCTTCGCTTGCGGCAAGATACCTGCCATAGCCATGCAGCGTTTCAGCCACCTCCAAGGATGCCATAAGGCATGCGTCAAATCCCACAATTTCAAAGGCAGGGTTTTTGGGGTCATAAGTATAGACATCATCGAATGCCTCTCTGACCTCCTTTAAAGTCAGGCTGTCACCGCCATACAGGTCATCCGACGCGAATCCGAAAGCTCCCGCTCCATGATCCCATAAAACTGCGATCTTGTGATCAGCCGGCGCCGTCTTCTCGCAGAATCTGAAAAAGTCAGATAAAGTCTCCGCCGCGCCCATATTGGCAAAATGGTTATCTTCTAAGAGTCTCATACCGTCCTTGTCTATCATAAACCTCTGGGAACGGTTCGGATTGGCATTCGCCATTTGCCACGCCTCAGTTCCGCCTGTCTGTATTACAATCCTGATCTTATCCGACAGCCCGGCACTTAACATTTCTTCAATATCTGAAGATGCGCATCCCGCTACTTCCGGTGCAGCCTCCGGCTCTTCTTCTGACACTTTTGGACTCATAGGCGTGTTAAAATACATATAATTCGGAACATCCATGCCCTGTTCTGTCAATTCATCTATGTAATCCGTTAACATCGTTATCTGGCTGCTGTACTTCTTTTCTTGTATTTCCTGACTGTAAGTTCCCAGAAGAGATCGGGAGAAATCTGAAAGGTTGTTCATAGTCCCTCCCTCCAAATTGCTGCCGCATACATAGACATAGACAGCCCAAGTATCGTCCTCTCCATAGCCTTCCATAGCATCGACCTTCTCGGAAAGCTCCCTGTCTATCGCTGCCTCCCCAAGCAGCTCTTCCTCAGAGACTTCCTGAGCCAGACTCTCCTCCAATGCAATATTATATAATGCAATAACCACAGGCCTGTACAGAACACTTCCTATCCCCAGAAGCCCGGCGGCAGCAAGAAGCGCCGCAAGGATACGCCTTCCCAAATAAAATACCTTTTTCTTAGCGCTCAGTGCCTGAAACGCTTCCTTTTTAGCGGCTTTTTTCGCCCTCTTTTTCTCCTTTTTTGCTTCCTTTTTTTCTTTTCCTGATTTTCTCTTTTTTTCTTGCGTATTTGTTCCGGGCTCTGCTGCCGGCCCAGAAGTTTTGATTTCATCGCTTTGGTTGTCAGCCATAATTTTCTCCTTTTCTTTACAATTTTTGTGCTTTTTGTTTATTCAGGACAATGATCAGGACATTCAGTCCCATCTTGCGCGAGTAATCGAATCGATCGGCAAGGGAGGAGATCATTCTGATGCCGAATCGTGCTTCTCCATCAGGCTCATCCGCCGTATTCAGATAATGCAGGGGATGAAAGGCGGCTCCGTTATCACGCATACGTATAAGGACAGCTTCCGGTTGATCCAAAACCAGCACATCGAACCATTTCTTTTCGCCCGGCTTAAAAGCATGCTGCACCACATTTCCGGCCATCTCCTCGATACACAGAGAAATCTTATTCAACATTTCCTCATCTACATTGTGATGGCTCCCTAATTTGCAAATACGGGTGGATATATCCACAACTTCATCCATGCTGTTCCCAATGGAAAGCTCCAGCCTGTCTTCCGGATTTCCTCCAAAGTCCTCCTCCAAAAGCATGTAGGCGGAAATCTTGAAAGAGAATCTTCCATTTTTATGGGTAACATACAGAACTACCGTAATCAGTGTCAGTACTTCCCCAAGAAGAAACGCCGTCCATACCCCGTTGCTGCCCATAGGCTGAATCAGTATCAAAGCCATGATTACAGTAAATACCAGACTCTGGAGAATACAGATCCATATGGCCAGGCCTGTTTTGCCGGTGCTTTGGTAAAAATTCATCAGGATAAGGTTCAGCAGCGCTACAGGCATTCCGGCAGCAAACAATCGTATCGCCGTATTGGACATTTCCATAATATCCGGATCCGTAACCCCAAAGGCATTGGTAAAAAATCCGGGAAACAAGAGCAGCAGGGCTGCCGCAAGACCGCTTAAGGCCAGCCCTATCTTCAACGTTGTTTTCAGCGTATCCTTAAGCGCCGTCCCATCCTCCTCCCCATAGAACATACCCACTACCGGAATGAGGGCCTGACCGATACCGACAGTCAATGCGCCCACAATATTACCGGCCTGGGTCCGGACATTCAGCGCCGTAACCGCCCCCACGCTGACAACCGTCACCATAAGATTGTTCAGAATCATTACTTTGAAGGTATCACTGATCCGGCTGATTGCCGTGGGCGCTCCGGTAGCAATTATGCAGGAAAGCTCCTTCCCAATCCCTCTGACCGGTATAAGCTTCAGAGTATTATATTTTCTTAGAAAATGCGTACAGCCGGCTAAAACCGCAATATAATAGCTGATGGCTGTCGCCAGCGC
>ERZ808051.1010-NODE-1010-length-22359-cov-5.438381_pt1 | contig 22359 bp, 30 predicted proteins | sample MGYA00380199_ERZ808051 | MGnify/ENA primary metagenome ERZ808051 (study PRJEB31490, sample SAMN06133391) | mouse gut metagenome | isolation source: J11 | host: mice | place: China: Chengdu | collected 2015-05 ...
TACGAAGCCACTTTCTACCGCTCGGGCACCGTCCGGCGGGGCAGCTATTGCTATGATACCCCGACGGCGGAAAACACGTTTGCCCTGGGGGATGTCCCGCCCCGCTATTACAGCGAAATCGTCTATCAGCTGGAGCGGGCCACCGCGTCCTCCACGGAAACCGATCCGGAGTGGAAGCAGAAAAAATGACGAACGCGGTCTGTCTGCGCCTTTGGTCCGGCGCGGCGCCCGCTCTGGCAGAAAGGATGTCAGATTGTGGACACGTTGAAAATTGCCCTGCTGCAAATCGCGCCCTGCGGCTCCCTTCAGGGCAACCTTGAAAAAGGGATTGCGTCCTGTCGGGAGGCAAAGGCGCTGGGCGCTGATATTGCCCTGTTCCCTGAGATGTGGAGCAACGGCTACCGCATTTATAACCGGCCCGCACAGCAGTGGACGGCTGAGGCCATCCCGGCTGACAGCGCGTTTGTAAACGCCTTCGGCGTACTGGCCAAGGAGCTCAGCATGGCCATCGGGATTACCTTTCTCCAGCAGTACGAGGGCGGGCCCCGCAATTCCATGGTGCTGTTTGACCGGTTCGGCCGGCGGAAAATCACCTATGCCAAGGTCCACACCTGCGACTTTGACGCGGAGCGGAACCTGACGCCGGGGGAACGGTTCTACACTGCCGCTCTGGACACAGCCTGCGGCGCGGTCAAGGTCGGGGCCATGATCTGCTACGACCGGGAGTTCCCCGAGAGCGCCAGAATTTTAATGCTGAAGGGCGCGGAGCTTGTCCTGGTCCCCAACGCCTGCCCCATGGAGATCAACCGTCTCTCCCAGCTGCGGGCCAGGGCCTATGAGAATATGCTGGCCATCGCCACCTGCAATTACCCGGATTCAGTACCCGACTGCAACGGTGGCTCCAGCGTCTTTGACGGCGTGGCGTACCTCCCGGAGCTGGACGGCTCCCGGGATATGTGCATCCTGCAGGCGGAGAGGGCGGAAAAAATCTGCCTCGCGGAGCTGGATCTGGAACAGCTCCGGCGCTACCGCAGCAGCGAAGTTCACGGCAACGCATACCGGCGTCCTCAACTATACGGACCGCTGCTGGACACAGCCGTGGAGCCCCCATTTATCCGGAGCCGCCGGTAATGCGCCGGCATCGCCGGAACGAGGCGCTTCCTCCCTATGTGCCGCCGGTTTGTTGACACGGCGGGCAAAATGGTATAAAATGCCCCTCGGAGAGAGCCGGAAGCTCACAGCTCCGGCCAGAGAAAAGGAGGTTTTTTGATGAAACGCAATATGTTCCGTGCTGCCGGGCTGTTCGTGGCTGCGGCGATGTGCGCCTCCCTGCTGGCGATGCCCGCCTCGGCCGCCACGGCGGGCGTCACCGCCTGGAGCGACACCATCGGCGGCAAGACGGCCAAAATCGTCACCGTGGACATGACGCCGGGGCGCACCGGCGTGGTCAGCCTGGCCAACAACAGCGTGGTTGAGTCCACCCCGGCCAAGAGTATCATCGACGCGGAAAACGCCAAAGGCCACACGGTGGTGGCCGCAATCAACGGGGGCTTTTTTGATGCCTACACCAAAGGCGCCGCGGTGTACCCTGACAACTGCCCCATGATTATGAATGCCGTAGTCAAGGACGGCGTGCTCGTCCACAGCGGAAACACCGCCACCCTGGGCTTCACCGCCGACGGCAAGGCCATGGTGGACTGGGTGACTCTGACCTATCAGATTGCGCTGGGCAACGGCTTTACCGTCGGCGGCAACTGGGGCGTCAACACCTACCTCTCCGACCCATGGGCCATTATGCTTTTCGACGAGCATCTGACCCTCCCGGTGGATGTGCCCGCCAGCTCCACCATGTTCTACATCCAGAACGGCCGGATCACCCAGGCCGTCCCCGGCAGCACCATCACCGTGCCCGCCGGAACCTATGTACTGGTGTACAACTCCGCAGTGTACGCGGACGAGAGCGGCCACAACCGTCTGCCCGCCGTGGGGATGAGCGCGGAGGTCCAGCTCACCGCCCGCGGAACGGATCGGGATTCCGAATGGGCCGCCGTGAGGGATGCCCTGGTGGGCGGGCCTCTACTGGTAAAGAACGGCGTCAATGTGGTGGACGGAGAGGGAAACCAGAGCTTTTACAGCGACCCCAAGCAGCGGCCTGACGGGGTGGCCACCCGATCCTTTGTGGGCGTTACCGCCGGCGGCAGCCTGACGTTGGGCGTGGTCACCGCCTCCTTCCGGCAGATCGCCGACTGGATGGTGGCCAACCACATTCAGGAGGGGCTGGCCATGGACGGGGGCGCATCCTCCATGCTGTATGCCGATGGGGCCTTCATCCAGCCCGCAGGCCGGAATCTGGCCAGCGTGCTGTCCATCGTGGATACGGGGAGCGGCACGGGCACGCAGAAGCCCGCCGTTCCCAGCGGTCCCTCTTCCTGGGCTGTGGCTGAAGTCCAAAGCGCCATTTCCGCCGGTCTGGTGCCCCAGGACATCCAGAGCGGCTACCAGTCCCCCATCAGCCGGCAGGACTTCTGCCGCCTGATCTGGGAGCTGCTGAAACAGCAGCCTGCCATCAGTCAGAATCTCCAGAACAGCGCCGCGGTGGAATTTTCCGACACCTCCAACGAGGCGGTCCGCAGCTGTGCCGGACTGGGCATCATCAGCGGCGTAGGCGAGGGGCGCTTTGAGCCGGACCGAAACCTGAAGCGGTCCGAGGCGGCCAAGATCCTGGCGCTCACCACCCAGCTGCTGGGAGTGGCGGACAGCGGGGAGAAATACTCCGCCTTCACCGACCGGAGTTCCTTCGGCTGGGCCGAGCCGTTTGTGGATTACTGCGGCGTCAACGGCATTATGACCGGCGACAACGGGGCGTTCAACCCGGAAGGCACCTTCTCCAGAGAGCAGGCCATTGCAACCGTCCTGCGCATCGGCAACCGCTTCGGCCAGTAGACCCGGCTTCCAAAGCCGGACTGTCGGCGTTTTAGCCTTGCTCCACACCCGGGGCGCCATACTTCCCGCCTGTTTCAGACAGGGCTGCCGCCTCTCATTTGGGAAGCGGCACTCTGAAAGCGTACAGAGTAAAAAAGGAGCGCCAACCACGCGGTCGGCGCTCCTCTTATTACACCAAAATTCTATTTTACTCTAACGGCTTCATCGTGGGGAATTGTTTTCCCATACCGCATACCGTTACATAAGTTATCAAATCGTTACTGTTCATATGGGTTTTCCCAACTTTCTCGGCATATCGTTACTTAGTGTTACACACCATACCTGATGGTTTGTCGTAAAGTTTGTCGTAAGGTTTCAGCTTATCTTGATTTTGCCCTCAAGGTTGGCAAAGGATTCGATTTTCTTCTCCTTCGTGGCCTCGTTGTAGACATCCATCGTGGTTTCGATATTGCGATGCCCCATAATTTCCTGGATGATTTTGATATTCGGCTCATTCTCACAGAGCCTTGTGCAAAAGGTGTGCCGTAGGTTGTGAACGGAAAAGTGTGGGAGCTTGATGGTGCTGTCCTTCTCAGCTTTGATGTTGTGGTCTCGGATGATGCGGGCAATAGCCCGGTTCACCACATGAGGGTTGAGTACCTCTTGGTTTCGGTTTTGGAAGATAAAGCCGGAGTAGCCGTCAATCTCCGCCAACGTGAACCCATGCTCCATCTGCTTCAGCCGCTCGTCCAGTAGGGCTCGCTTCACATCATCGAACATCGGAATGATACGGATGCCCGCCTTCGTTTTCGGTGTGGTGATGTGCAACTCCATCTTTCTGGCCTCTGTGGTTCGATAGATAAGGTTGTGATTGACGTTGATAATTTTGCTCTTGAAGTCACAGTCCTCCCAACGCAGCCCCAGGCACTCTCCAATCCGCATTCCTGTACCGAGCAGCACAGTAAACAGATTCGACCAGTGGCTGTAGGTTTTGGAGCTGGCTACGAAGTCCACAAACGACTCCTGCTCTGGGACGGTGAGGGCATGGCGTTTTGGCTTTTCCCACTCGTGGCTCTTCTTGAGTTCTGCGATTACACCGTCAGTTGGGTTGATGCGGATATACCCATCTTTGACCGCTACATTAAATACTGGATGCAAAATGGTCTGGATAATCTCTACGCTGTTCGGCTTAAAACCATGCTGTAGAAGCTCCCCATAGAACCGTTTGATATCGCTATACCTGATGCTGGCGATGTCTCTTACACCAATACTCTCCCGAACATACTTGTCGTACATATACTTGTAATTCGTCCTGGTAGACGCTTTCAGTTCGTACTTGGTGGAGATGTAGTCTTCCCAAAAGTCATTGAGGGTCAGTCTGGCAGCAACGAACGAGTTGATACCATCCTGTGTGTCTCGTACTACCTTGGCCTCCATATCCCTGAGTGCCTCACAATCATACTTTTTTGGAGGCACCTTGTCGCTTGGCACCAGTCTCCAACTGTAAAGGCTTCTTCGCACCCCTTTCGCATCCACATACTTATACTCGTATTTTCCGTCGGCACGTTGGCTCTCCCCTGTTCGGAGAAGCCGTCCTTTACTGTCTCGTCTCTTCTCTGACACGGATGCTCCTTTCAGAAAAGGACATGGTAAAGCGAGGAGTATTATACCATTCCTTTTCAGCGATTTCAAGTCAAATAGAATCACATTCGTCCAAATATTCTTCCAGCCTTCTGCGCCGGATAAGTTGGCGGTTCCCGTTCCATACGGACAGGCGCTGGTCGGTAATGCTGTCGAGAAGGTCTCTCAGCTTATGCTCGCCGATACCAAAATACTCCGATGCCTCTCGTACCGTCAGCATATATTTTTCCCACACAGGTATATTCATGGCTTGTGTATCAGTCATATAGCCTCCTTTCACGGCAATATGTATAAAAATAGGGGCTGGCTTTCGCCAGCCCCGGTTTTTAGTCTGCAATCCACGCGAAGAAAGCAAGCACCAGCACAATCAGAATGGGAATCCAGAGCGGAGCAAGAACCCAGCCCCATCCCCAGTTGATAACACCAATGAGCTTGAGCACGACAAATACCACCAGGAGCACATCACAGAGCCCAAGGCCCGTCCTCTTGTTGTCACTCATGGCCTCACTTCACCCCCGTACTGCCGATGCCACCCCGGTCGCTGTTACCCAGCGTTTCCACCGCCAAGAAGTTCAGGCGGGGTTGGTGCTCCACGATACGGAACTGACAGATGCGCTCGCCAGCGTGGATGACGGTGTCCCGCATGGCGATAGCCGGGAAGTACCACTGGTCGTTATCCCCGCAGTAGCTCTCGTCAAACATAGAAACCTCTGTGGCTCAGAGGTTTTTCGTGTGCTTGATACGGTATCTTAATGCTACTGATTAACAAAAACGAAAAGGAGGGTGTCCAATGATTTACCTCGACAATGCGGCCACGACACCGATTGACCGGCGAGTCCTGGAATCAATGATGCCATACCTGACGACCCAGTATGGGAACGCAGGCACACTATATAAGTTTGGTCGTGCGGCCAACGAAGCAATCCAGAATGCGAGGGCGCAGGTATCCCGCTTCGTGGGTGCCAGCAACGGCAGGATAATCTTCACGTCTGGAGGAAGCGAGTCCAACAACCTGGTGTTTCGCGGAGTGGAGGAGTACCTGAAACGGATTGGACGGACACACGTCCTGGTGTCCGCCGTGGAGCACGACAGTGTCCTGCGGGCTGCTGAGAGCCTGATAAAAGAGGGGTTTGATGTGGGGTACATCCCGGTTCAGAGAGACGGAAGCGTGTCTCTGACAGCCCTGGAGGGGCTGCTACGGCCTGATACCGGGCTGGTGTCGGTGATGTATGTCAACAATGAGACTGGTGTTGTGAACCCGGTCTGTGATATCGGAAGTTGATACCTACAATGAACAGCATATTATCCCTGAACCGTTTCTGCTCAATCAGGAACTGCGAGACTCGGATGATGTCATCCATGCTCTTAATGGGCTCTGCCGCGTGTTCCTTGGCAAGCTCACTTTGAACGGCCTCCGTAGCCGGTGCAATAAGCCCAGCCTTCAATTTCCGGCAGCTTCTCTGCACATTGGAAACGTCGATGACGCCTTCACCTTTGGGCTGCTGTGGAAACATGATGATTTGCGACATGAAAACGCCTCCTTTTCCGTGACGATATATGAGAAAAGCCCCCCTACTGGGTGGCCTTACTCCTGTTTCTGTTCCTCTCGAATCTCACTCCTGATTCTCATGAGGATTTTCCCAAGACGATTTTCTCCTTCGCCATTGCAGACGCCCCACACCTTATCTCCCCATGTGTTACCTTCAACAAGCTCTGCGTCGCCGGTGTCCAGGAGCTTCTTGAGGAGGTCGGGGTTCTGTGTAAACTTGGCCCTGCAGACAGAGTACATGACATCGTCCTTGATAGACTCCCATTCGGGACACAACAGAACTCTGCGTCCCAGCCGCTTGGCAGCGCTGGGATTCAGCTCACAGAACTCAGCCATCCGTTCTGGGCACTTGGCCGCCTGAAACGCCGCTTCGTTGTTGGGAAACTGATAGCCACGATATGTGACGGGTGCCTCGTAAAAGTTGCTCAGGAAACGGTAGGCGCCATCGAACTTAGAAATCTTGTTCATGATTACCTCCAAATCAGACATACAGGTGAAACTTCTTGCTGATACTATGGGCAACCTCGTCCGAGAGAGGGGCAAACCAGATGCCGGTCAACGTGGTTCTGTTCTCCTCCTCCGGTTTCAACTCCGTCAGGCAGTTGTCGTAGATGAGGCCAAAGTCTTTGCCTTCAATCAAGCCAAGGTCTTCCGCCATCGCTTTGGCTTTGAGCAGGTGGCCTTTATTTCTGGCCTCGCAAATGGTCTTGACAAAAGAGCCATTGATGTAGTCGTCATAAATGCCACCAGGGATTCTCATAATACACCGATAGTCGTCCGAGCAGTCGATAAAGTCCGAATGGTCTTGGATGAGATGCGTCCAATACGCTTCGGCACAGTGAGCGACCTGAGCCGCCAGTTTCCCCGGCGACATCTTGAGGTCTTTTCTCATGATAAACAAGCGCCTATAACCCATAGTGTCACCTCGCCATCTGGCGGTAGTGGTAGAACTGCAACTGCTGGACATACCCAGCGAACTCGGCATACTTGGACGTGTCAAATTCTCCATGGTAGACATCGTCAATCAGCCGGTTCATCCAAACATCTCTGGGGTAGCTGTTCATACGGTGAAGCCCAAACAGCATGATGCAGTTGGCTACCTTTTCCCCAATGCCCTTCATCGAAATCAGGGTGGATTTTGCTTTGGCGTCATTCTGAGATTGGAGCTCTCTCCACACGTCGTCGCTGTATGCAGCGAGCTCTTTCACGTAATATTGTAGATATCGCGGGCATTGAAAAGAATGGTATCCTGGTGAATACAACACTTTCCACAGCGGCGGCACTTGAATCGGAACTCGGAGTCCAAGTCAAGAATAAAGTCCTCCAGATGCTCGATTCCTTCGCCTGTCTGCAGCATATTATATAGATCCATCATTAACCTCCGTAAAACAAAAAATGGGGGGCATCCCAATGGATACCCCCCTCTGTGCCATCTCGGCCTGAAATTGTTGTAAGATCACTTCTTGGCGAGCGCCAGCATGTACTCGAACTCCTCCTCGGTGAGCACCTTCACGCCCAGGCTCTTGGCCTTGTCCAACTTGCTGCCGGCCTTCTCGCCCACGATCAGGTAGTCAGTCTTCTTACTGACAGAGCTGGCAGGCTTGGCGCCCAGTTCCAGCAACTTTGTCTGGATGCCGTCGCGGGTATAGTTCTCCAGCTTGCCGGTAGCGACCACGACCTTGCCAGCAAAGGGATTGTCGTTCATATTCTCAGACACGGTAAGGTCCTCCCTCAAAAATGTGATGTGTTTCAGCGCCGGACGCCACAACTTGGCCTCCTCGGCATTGTTGTACCAGGCATAGATGTTGTCGTGCATGACCTGCCCAAAGTCCTCCAACTGGGTAAAGTCATAGCCGTCCCGAATGGCCTGCTCGAAAGCGTCCCAGTCGCCGCCAAAGTGGCGGTTCAGGATACGCCCCGCATGGCGGCCCACCTCCGGGATACCCAGCGCGGCGATGAACTGGTTGAGTGTGCAGGTGCGCCGCTTATCAATCGCCTTCTGGAGCCGGGCAAAAGACCTCTCCCCAAAACCAGGACAGGCAATAATATCAGCTTTGTGCTGTTCCAGCTCATAGAGGTCGCCGAAGTTCTTGACCCAGCCACGCTGTACGAAGGCCTCCAGTGTCTGCTTAGCCAGCCCCTCGATCTCCATGTGGGTCTTGCTGCAGAAGTGGACAAACTTGCGCACCAGCCGGGCCGGGCAGTCCAGGTTCTCACAGTAGAGCTGCCTGGTACCGCCGGTGCTTGTATGGATCATCAGCATTTCACCGCAACAGGGGCATACACTCGGGATCGGGCAGCCGCCGCTCTTGGTGTGGTTCTCCGCGATCTGAGGAATGATCATATTCGCCTTATACACGGAAATCTTATCCCCCGGCCCCGGTGCCAGTTGCATGAAGATGTCCAAGTTATGCAGATAGGCGTGGTTGACAGTGGTGCCGTCAATCTCCACATCGTCGAACACGCCGGTGAGGCTGACCATGCCGGTCCGGGTGGTGGCCACTTCGAGAGAGCGAAACACCGTCTCGTAGAGCGTATCTGCCCACTTCAGGGCCATCAGCCGGTTCTCATGGTGGCCGGTAGCGCCCAGGGAGCGGCCATAGGCCAGATCGTCATACTCGAAAATCAGGCCGTCCACAGGGAAAGCGTAGTCCTCCGGGCGATAGACTGCGATGGCTTTTTCCAAGGCGTCCTGGGGCGCATTCTCGGCCAGCACGGAGTAGCCCACGGTGGTGAAACCCATCTGGGCCATGAAGCGCAGGTTTTCCCATTTGGTCGTACCGCCCAGGTGGTCGCTGATCAGGTCGAAGGCCAGGAACTCCAGACGGCGTTTCTTGCTCTCCTTGGCATCCAGCTTTCGGATAGTGCCGGCAGCTAGGTTCCGGGGATGGGAGTACGGCTCCTCCAGAGACTCGTTGAGCTCCTTGAAATTCTGCCAGCTGACAACGCCCTCACCGCGCACCTCCAAGGGCTCAGTACAAGGGATGGTCAGCGGTACATTCTCCATGACCCGGACAGTGTGGGTAACGTCCTCGCCCTTGAGCCCATCGCCGCGGGTAATGGCCTGGACCAGCTTTCCGCCTTCATAGCGCAATACCAGCGTCAGACCGTCCAGCTTCCAGCTGATGACCACTTTCCTCCCACCGATAAACTTGAAGATTTCATCGGTGGACTTGGTCTTGTCGGCCGAGAGCATGGGTTTGGTATGGGGCACCGCAGTCAGGCTCTCCAGCACCTCGCCAGACACCTGCTGAGTGGGCGAAGATGACAGGATGATGCCGGTATCCTGTTCCAACTGCACCAGTTCACCATAGAGCCGGTCATACTCCAGGTCGGTCATGATGGGATCGTCCTTGCCGTAGTAGGCGGTATCCGCCTCCCGCAGCTGGGCAATCAGGGATTTCATTTTAGCAAGCATTGGGTCCTCCTTCAGAAAATGTGTTTGTGGGCCTGCGCAATTTTGTCCAATAACTGCTGCCCGTTTCTCTGTGCCTCTTCCGACTCAGCATCCAGGTTGTCTGCATCGATCAACTCAACATGGATATCCGGCAGGTCGGGGCTGGCGTATACGTTCTGCACCAAGCCACCGCTGACCTCAATGGTCACGGTAGCCGTGGGCAGGATGATACGCTCCTCGTAATCGACACAGTGGTGTTCCTGGATCGTGACGGAAGTTTCTTTTATGCACGCACCGTCTTTCCAGTGGATGCAGTCGGGCGTATCGCATTCGAGATGCTGGGGCTGGCTCAATTTGTTCACCTCCTTGTCCGTGAAATGAAAAAAGGGACGCCTCCCAGCGTCCCAAACTTTGCCCCGAAGGGCCATATATATAAAAAAGCGCCCAAAGACCATATGGTCTTCGGACGCTTTGAAACACAGCAACTTTGATTACTCATGTAATCTACAGATACTTTATGGCCTTATTATACCTGCTCCCAGCAGTATTTGCAAGAGTATTTTTATTTTGGCTCTCCGGAATTTGGTGCTTGTGTTCTGGCAACTTATAGTGTTGGGTTACTCTTTTGCCGCAAGTGTGTTGAGTTCGGCATCAAGGACAACCTCGCCACAATCCTCGCATTCAAGGCAGACATCGACCGGAGCATCAGGGGCGCCATAAGTGACGATGACTACATTATGGCCTCTGTGCCTAAGCAGAAGATTCCAAAGAACATCGGCATCCTTAAAATCCCGGTTCTCCAAGGAACATACTTCTCCAGCCGCACAATACTTTCCAAAATTGAGCTCATAGATGATTCGTTCAATCTCCGCATCGTTGTCCCAGTGGGCGCTAAGCACATCCTGGCCCAGGCCGGTACCCACCGAAACAGATACCACGCCTTCCTCAATATGCAGTTGTACCGACTGGCGCCGTGCGCAGACAATGGCTAGATTCCCAAGCTGTTTCATTAAACTTCCCTCCATATATGGAATTGCGAAATATTATATAATTCGTTAGCACGGATGGGGACAGGTGTCACAGTCGTAGCCGTGCCACGCACCGGTTTCATCCTGATATAGACATTCGCTGTCTCCCCAACATTCGACATACATGGCAAACGCTTCGGATGATCTGTTCTCAAACTCTGTAATGTCTAAAACCCTGTCTTTATAGGTAATCCTGCCAGTGTTGCTCCCAGTGTCTTCGTCTGCATACTTCCAGATGAAGTCTACATCCGGAAATTTCTTTGCCAGTGCCATGACGATGGGCGTGGGACAACTCCACGCTGTAGAGAAAATGATCGTGTGCGCTTCCAAGTCACTGCAATTATCGCAGCTATTCCATTTTGTCCCCCAGTTCTTGTTGCACCACTCATACCATGTCATCGCCTTGTAGCGGCGCAGATTGCTGATGCAGCGCTGCCCCAGTTCATAGAGTGACTTGCCCTCCTCGGTCTCCAAGAAAAGCGAAAGAGCATCCGGGGCTGCGGGAGATATCCCATTGCGCTTTATGCACGTAATCAGGTGGTTAGTCACATAATCAGCTACGCCGGGAAGCCGGTAGCGCTCCGTAGCGTCCCCCACCTGTGGTGTCCACCCCCGACCAACAGCCAGTCCCTTGGCTGCCTCGTATAGGCTGTTCAGCTTGGCCATAGCCTGTGTCGCTCTGGCATCTTTGCAGACATCCGGGTGGATTTCCTTGCTGTATGCTCTATATTCCCTGGTGACCGTTTGCAGGTCGTCCTTGGAAAACACATCCCAGCACCCCTGTGCCTCCAAAATACGCAGAATGGAACAGCCAATCCCGGCTGTTCCATTCTGTATCAGCTTATAAAGCAACATCGCAATTTCGTTGTTGGAGCTCTTTTCAATATCCAGATCCTTTGGCATTGGAATAAGGGTATTGAAGTCAAACCACTCGCCCTCCCCTGTGGATGGATGGGTATTAAGTATTGCTTTGTATAGGGTCTTGATCCGGTCCTGCGGAACATCTTTGCCGAACTGGATCACATTTTTAACATAATTAGGCATACGGGACTCCTTTCCTTATCGCTGGTCCTTGTACTTTCCATAGTTGAGCTCATAGATGATGCGGTTGATATCCGCATCATTGTCCCAGCGGGCACTGAGAACATCCCGTTCCGGACCGGCGCCCACAAAGACTGATGCCATACCACCCTGGATTTTCAGCAGTACCGACTGACACTGTGCGCAGATAATCGCTAAATTACCAAGTTGTTTCATTCAATTTCCTCCACATATCGAATTGGAATGTTCAGTTGTTGCGCTGCCTGAATCTCGCCCTCCATACCGCAGCTGACCCTAGTCCCGCACACCCACACGGCAGCACAGTGCCGTAGAATGTTCAGCCCTAGCTCCAGCCCCTTTTTCCGCTCGGCAGGATTCTGGTCATCCAGGATCTGCGGATAGAGCAGATGGACGGCGATAGGGGTATGCCCCTGCTGAATGGCCATCCGGCAACAGCGGATTGCAAATGCCACATTTGCTTCGATGTCCCCCGCATAGGGAGAGATGATGTAGGTCAATTCCTCGCTCACGTTGTTCACCTCCTTGTTCGTGAAATGAAAAAAGGGACGCTTTTCAGCGTCCCAAACTTTACCCCGAAGGGCCATATATATAAAAAAGCGCCCAAAGGTACGAATACCTCTGGACGCTTTGTAACACGGCTACTTTGACTGCTCTTGCAATCGACTGATACTGTATGATGGCATTATACCTGACTTTGTGGGAAATTGCAATCCTTATCTCGGATATTTGCTGCTCCCTAATGTATTAACGAAGTGTTGATCATGATTTCTTCTTATGCAGCTTTAGATCGATCTCTCTGTGGGACGCGGCATCTTGAAGCAGTCGTGCTACAAAAGCGCTTTTCTCTTTAAGTGTCAGCGTTTCCATATCCGATCTGCACTCTATTTCACGGAGTACCGCTTGAAGCTCCTGCAGCTCCAGCAGGTTGACGGCCAGACAAAAGAGCGTCTTCTTGCGGCCGTCGTTGTAACCGGAGAGGAGCACATCCAGGATTCTTGTCTTCTCTATCTGCTCCGTGTTATAGGCTTCTATCCCCAGCTGCCGTGCCTTTTCCAGATCGACTTTTTGCCTGCGGGTTGTAATAAAAGAATCAAAGTCATCAATATGATCGTATTTCTCGCAAGGATATTGGCTGCATTGGAAGCAGTATTCAACACCGCCATGTTCCATGCTGCACCTTGCGATTTTGCATGACTGATTTCCTTCACCACCGCCGCAGCCAGGACAATATTGATTCAAAAACATAGGGCAAAGCCCACAATTCAAACCACAGAGGGAAAACAATTGATTTGATCGATTAAATCCCTTCATAGCATCTCCTCATGCAAGATAAATCCTAATCTTTGCTAAACGTGACTCTCACAAGGCAGTAATCACATCCCTGCCGTATGCTTTGCAATATTTCCACATCCACAGGAGTCTCGAAAACCATTTCAAATAGCTTCTTGCTATATCCTGCAGTACAATGGCACCAAGTTAGGGATTGGGAAAGAGCCGCCTCCTCCAACATCGGGCACTCACAAACAAACATTTTTGTATATAACTGATCTCCTTCTATATACCAACCGGCACCGTTTTCATTTAATGCAGCTACAAAGCGATGCAGATTTTTATCATGGGATGCGTATAACTGCTTCAGCTCCCTGGCCGCATCTTCCAATCTGCCATTTTCATTGCAATGGCAATTTTGGCGGATTACTTTGGCGGTATTTTCATCAAACCGGTTTTCCAGTAAAGAAGATAGCTTTTCTACCCATTCCGCGCGTTCTGCAGGCGTTGAATTTGCCGCCAACGGCAATTCAGACATCATTCTATCTGCTTCCTCTTTTGAAACGGTCGCTACCAAACTGCTTTTCAGTCTCATAAGTTCATCCAATTCTAAAGTCGGAGATATGTACTCCGGCATGGAGAAATTCTTCATAATTGCCGCCTCCTTCGGCTCAAAATCTGTATTCCAAGTCCGGCATACTGATTGATTTACAGTCGCCTTCTCAGCCACAACAGTAGGTATAGCTTCTGTAGATCGCAATCAGTTGCCAAAGAAGTCTATGTCATACCTTGTCCCATTTGAGAAAAGGATTCCTTCTGCTAATTGAACACACAATATAATCGTATTTTCATCATCGAAATCCGTATGGCCGTTATCGATCCATTCAGCAAAGGCTTTTTTCAGCTTTGCAGCAATCACACAGTTCTCTTTTTTCCCGAAATAGCCTAAACTAACGCCTTTTCCATGCGCTGTAAACCATTCGCCGGCGACTGCAACAGAAGAATTATCTTTTATGTGTTGCACTTTATTTGAAAGCGCATGAGTAATGATGTAAAACGCTCCATCATGATCTGTTCGGCTTCCCGACTAAATTCTTTCATTTGATTATTCTCCTGATTATTCTCCCTCTGACCACGGTCTGCTCTCTGTTCAAAGTTCCGACAGGCTGGAAGTTGTCAAACTGATATGTAGTCTATCCCCTCAGATTTTTTTGAGCGTCTGGGTTATTTGAGATAATAATTTTAACCGTCTGACATTTTTCAAAGTCTTGGCAGTCACCACATGTCGCCACACCCTTTTTCAACGCACATTGACGGATACCGCAAAGGCTATCACAGTGTATAGTTTTGATTCCATCAACACGACAGCCTTCGCAGTTGATATGTTCAGGCAGAATAGGAGCATCATTTAACTCGGCCCATAGTTTTGCAGTCCTCTCGCGTAACGCCTGGTCATCATTGATTGTTGCAAGATATGCGTCGCATTTTTCACAGTCCAGCCCACAGTATGCAATCATATTTCTCATGGTTATGTACCTCCTCCTCAAATTTGAGTTTATCTAATTCTTTTTTGACATTCGCTGCACTCCCTATCATGGAGGGAAATAATTCCGCCGCATTTTGGGCAAGTATATCTCTCTTTCTGTTCTTCCTTGAATCTTTCCAAACCATGTTGACGGATAAATTCGCTGTTTTCTACAAGGCTTGTTTGATACCGCTTGTTATAACTTTTTTCAAGATTTTTTATCAGCTTACAAGGATATTCAGAACATTCAAAGCAGAAGGATATGTTTTTTTCGCAAGTACAATCCTTTATTTTGCATTTGCGACAATGCTCCGGCTTTCCCTTATCACTATTTAAGCAACCTGCACATGGCTTTTTGTGATAGCAATGTTTATAGCAAACAAGACAATTTATTCCACATGGAGCAAACATACTTGTGTCAATATTTTCTTTCGGCATTTTCATAAGCTCTTATCCTTATATGACGGTCGAAAATGCTGTGGAAAATCTTTTCCTACCTCTATCTTCATTATCACACCTCCAATAAAATTCCAGTTTGTTTTCTGGAGTTATATCGCTCTGCCAATATAAAATACAAAATATTACTATATTCTCACCAGTTTCCGAAAGGCGAACACACAACTCACAACTGATTCAACAGTTCTGCATGGACGTATCCGTTTGTTCCCACTACGCTGCCGCCTTTTCGCGGATCAAGCGGCTTTCCCGTAAAATCAGTTACCTGTCCGCCCGCCTCCTGAATTAGAGCAATTCTCAAAATAAACAATAACCGGCACAGCAAAACCAGCCGGCGCAGTCATCAGCGGAGATCTGGTCAAGTGCAAAGCAGATCGCGGCATCCAGCGCATCGGGGGAACGGATCCGAAGTTTCCTCAAAATGGCCTTCACCTTAGACCAGAGTTTTTCAATCGGGTTCAAGTCCGGACTGTAGGGAGGCAAATACAGGGTCTTCACGCCAGCGTCATGAAGCAGCTCGCTCACCGCCTGGATATGATGTGTCCTGAGATTATCCATGACCACGATATCGCCCGGGCGAAGAGTGGGGATCAAAACATCCTTCAGGTAAGTCAGGAATTTATCTCCTGTCGTTCCCCCTTGAAATGTTGTAAAAGCATGTCTTCCGTCCAGGCAAATGGAGGACAATATGGTAGTGGACTTCGGCGTATTCAGCGGCGTATGATCTACCACGCGCCGACCACCTTTTCCCCGGCCATAACGTCTGACCATATTGATATTCACACCGCTTTCATCCAGGAAAACCAGATGAGACGCCTGTGTTTGCTTCGCAAACTCACTCCATTCTTCTCTCTTTGCCTGCACATCGGGGACGCTCCTGTTCAGAAGCGTGGATCATCTTCTTTTTCCGCCGGTAGCCCATTGCCTGAAGCCTCCGCCGTACCGTTTCTATGCCTACCGGCAGATTCAATTTCTCTACGATTTCGGACAGGGTGATATCCGGCTGTTCATCAACCGCCCTTGCTATGTTTTCCAAATCCTTCTGCCCCAGTACGCGCTTGCGTCCTCTTTCACTGACACGCAGATCCACACTTCCTGTTTTGGCCTTTTGTTCTGCCAGCCGGTATACGCTCGGCACAGATACCCCGTATGCCAACGCAATCCCCTTGGCATCGTGTGTTTTCTTATATGCTCCCACCAGTAAATTCCGCGCTTCGTTATGCAGCATCCTGCTCACCTCGCTGCTATTTTATCACTTTTCACGCTTTATTGCTATTTCAGAGAATTGCTCTAGAAGCATACCGGCAGCATAGTCCCAGGGATTGAGGTATATCTCAAAATATCCTCCCTGCCTGCCACAGGCGGTATATGCCAGTTCCAAAGCGGCAGACCCAATCCTGCGAACATCCTGACAGTGGCCGAACACCCTGCGGAACCGGGCAAAGTTTTCATCAGCCAGATCTCTCTTTGCTGTTCCCAGCCCAATTATCGTATCGGATAGTTTTTCTGCGGTTGATACATGTATGGGCTGTCCATTTAGGAAGCTGCCCTTTCCTTTAATCGCTGAGAACACCTCTTCTCGGAAGGGGTCGTATACAATCCCCATATCAATTTTCCCCTGACGACACAATGCTAAAGATACAACGCTGTGCTGATAATCGTGCATAAGATTTGTAGTCCCGTCAACCGGGTCTAATATCCAAAAGCGATCCGCCTTTATTTCTTGCAATCCGGTTTCTTCGCCGAGAAATTGAATATCCGGTGCAAGGGCAAACAGCTCCTTTTTTAAGAAGTTTTGCACAGCAATATCTACCTGCGTTACATAGTCTGCAAGACCTTTCTCTTTCACATGAGAAGCCATTTCACGGTTTTTTATTAACCATTGGGTCTTTGTTACTAAGCTGATAATTTTATGAATATCCATATTTGTTTCCTCCATTGGCATCAACTACCTAGTTACAAAACTTCCATAGAGTTATTGCAAACGATGTCTCTTAACTAAAAGGGTTAAGAAAGGTTTGAAACAACTTGACAAACCGAAATTCGTTAATTCACTAATGGTACGCAAAATTCACATTTTCCATTACTAACTAGGTTTTCTTTATATCTTTCTAAAATTGGTTTAGAAAAATCGCATTGGATATTGTTCTCTTTTAATATATCAAATACAAGTTGCCAAAATTTTTGAATATCTTCAGCAGTATGGTTAATTGTAAAGGTTGCATATTTTCCACCCTGAAGTTTTCCAACCATAACATTATTATCTAATATTGACTCATCTTCTACTACAATACACACATCATATCTGCATTTTTCTGGTGGAGTGTCCATTCCATCTTGGGCTATTCCATAAATGATACTATTTTTAAAAATACTTTTACTCATTGCCCATTTTTTTAATTCTTGCATCAATTTATGATTTTCAGCCCCATATGGTCCTGTTCTTCTCAAATAAGCTATTTTTTTAGGAACTATTTCTTCTATTGTATATTTCATTTTCTCACTCCTATCTACAAATTAGAAATTATAGCCATATTTCCCAATCACCATAGTCAAACTTACCACTTCTATCTAAAAGTTATGAAGTTATCAGTCATATTTTTCGATATTTACCGTGGCAATCGCAGATTGATTGGGCTCGCCCGTGACAAGGTCTTGCGGAGCCGGTATCAACATCATAAAGCCGTCCTTCCCATATCGTTGTTTATATCCCTGTGCATATTTTTCATCAACAGAAATATGCTGTACCTGTCCGATAACCATAGCCGTAATTCCCGCGCCGCTTAAATCCTGTATCTCTTTCAAAGTACATTCCATATTGATAAATGCCTCTTGAATGACTGGTGCATGAACCGTTTTCGGATTGGAAAGTGTAAAGTTTCCTGCTGCAAATTCATCTGTGTCAAGGTCATTGTGGTTAATCGTATCTATCAGTTGATCGTAGCAACTTATCGGAAGAAAATTGATACAAAAACAGTTCTCCCTTTGGATATTGGCATAGGTATGTGTATGTTGGTACAAATTTCCCATAACAGCAAAGAAGGCTGTCTTATCTCCATGAAAGCAGCTCCAGGAGTGAAAGCAGACATTTGGTTTCCCATTTTCTTTCCATGTAGTAATTGCAAATAAAACGGTTGGTATGCCTGCCGTTGTTTCAAAATGTGAAAATAATTCAAATTCTTCTGGATATGATGGCTTAAAATACTGCGGGAAATCTTTACCTATCTCTATCTTCATTATCTCACCTTCAATAAAATTTCGTTTTGTTCAATTCTATAAACTGGAATTGTTATTTCCGATTCGGTTTTCTTTTGATAGTCAGCAATTTCATGTAATCATCAAAATCAACCGTATTAGTCGGTTCAAACATAACCCATTTCCCGTCACGATAGGTTTTTGCCTCATCATATTGCCTGCAAACAACGTCAGAAAGAGTACCCCGTATTGCTTCAAATTTAGCTCTCTCATCTTTCCCAAAAATAATCATGAAACCAACACAACTACTTTTTGCGTATAAGCTACAAAGGGTTTTTCCACCTCTGCGATACTTATACTCGTAAGTCCAATTTTTTCCACCGGTATTCCATACCCGTTCCATATCGTATTTTTCATCAATAGCCGAACATAACGCTTGCCAAACTTCATATAAGGATTGTCCAAGTAATTCAGTCATAATTGATTGAGATGGTATATTTTCGAGCATAATATCTCCTCCGCAAATTCTGATTTGTTCAATTCTATAAACTGGGATTTATCCTATTGCCTTTTTCATCCAGACATCTAAAAAGGCAAGTTGTTCGTCTGTATGAAACCAATGCTCACCATTTTCCATCACAGTAAGGTGTGCATTATGGCTACTGATAAATTCATTTACTGTTTGACGGGATACGAGATTATCATTTCCTGCATATAAAATTTCGGTGGGAACATTCCATGTTATAGGATTTTCCCTAACAAAGCATAAATATTTCCATGATAATGTTTCTCCAAAATCCGTAGGGATTTCTCCCTTCTCACGTAAATCCTTCTCTGATACATTTGTCCAACTCATCATGTCCAGTATAAGACGTTCCATGTCAAGTACAGGCGATATAAATAAAGCTTTTGCAATATCACAATCTTGCAATGTGTGCATTGCAAAATAAGCGCCTATACTGTTTGCAATCAAATAAATACAGTCGTATCTTTTGTGAACTTTGTCATAAACCGATTGGATTTGGTTTTGTACAATCCACGGAAAATAATCATGATAGTCTATACCGATAATATCGAAACCCAGACAATTTTTCTTGTACTGTTCAGCTTCTAAATAACTTCCACCTTTTCCATGAATATATAAAATAATTCTTTTCAAAATATCACCTCTACAAATCCGGTTTATTTATTCGTCTATCATATATTAGCTGTTTAGAAGTTTTGTCAAATCCTCAATAGAAGCGTCCATTTTCGCAGAAACCTCTTCCATGGTCATACCGGTAGCAAGAAAACGCTTTATCACCATTTTCATATCCTCGCCGACCTCAATGATGTGGCCGTCTAAATCGTAGAACCGGATCACCCGCTGGCCCCAGCTATGCTCGATCACTTCTCCCAGATATTCAATATCCGGGTATTCTTTCAACTTGTTCAGAAAACTGTCAAAGTCCTGTTCCTCAAAGACGATTTCCGCATTGTTGGATTTCTTCAACATTTTATCTTTCGGCAGATTCACGAGCCAGTCAAAATCCTGCTGCAATGCCAGGCCGCTGGTAAAGGCGATGTTTCTTCCGTAATCTTGGAACACCTCCAATCCAAACAAATCCTCATAAAACCGTCTTGCAGAATTGATGTCCATTACCGATATAACCGTACAAATATATTTCATGCTCTGGTCCTCCTCAAAGTCATTTTGATTTTGTCAAACATAGCCATTGTTATTCAAATAGGCTTTTCTATCCATTTTCTCTTTATCTGGGGAAGGATATCATATAAAATATGAAACCCTGTGTCAAGTTTTCTAAAATCATAGATTTTCTGCCTTAGCACCGGTAATCTTATTAAAGTGCTTTAAGCTCTGTCCATTTACTTGTGGCCTCTTATAACGAACACACTGGTATCCCGCTGTATAGCAAAAGCGTGCATACCGCCACTTAGGCGATATGCACATTATCATACAGTCACTCCATTTCAGTTTGCTATTTCAAAATTTTAGTCTCTCTAATCAGGATGAACGGAGTTAGCTGCCGGTCTTAGCCTGCGGGATTATCCGCAATCAAAGCCAAAAGATGGGTGTCGAGACAGTTCTGGAGCTGTTCACCTTTGCCTAAAAGTTCGGCAGTCAAATCATTTGCATCCACAATCATCATCACAATTCCAGTCTTTTGATAGACCTCGTCGCATACCTTGTGCGGTTCACTGGGGATACGGATCCCCATATGTGCATATTCCGGGATGTCCCTTCCAAAAAAGCCGTCCAGCCCCCGCACCTCCCCATCGAGCATGTTATAAAAAGTACCGTGGATGCCGCGGAGCTTATCAAATCCAGCGCAGATGGCCGCCTTCAGGACTTCTTTCAGGCCGCAGCAGTTAATGGCAAACTGCATTTTCACCGGAAGGCCCATCCCAGGCCCAGCCGCAGTCTGGTGGACAAAGTGGGAGAGCAACTTAGCCCAGAACCCAGGTTTGATCTGTTCCTCTGTGACTATCCGCCCCTGACATAGGGCAATGACTTTTTCGCTGGCGGAAAGAATATCTCCCGGTTGATAGATTGGCTTTACATATTTTTCAAGCAGGTCAATGTAACTTTCACTCGGTTGAACAAAATGTGTCATAATCGCATGGCGGGCATATATCTTGCCGTTAGTAGTGGTTCAAAATGATAGTTTTCATAGTTATCTCCATCTCGATGTTGGGCGGTTGACGGGTCGGCAGATCGAAATGGAGGGGACGGCGGGGAGCGGCATCCGGGGGAGCCGCTCCCCACAGCCTCTGGCCACGATGGCCAAAAGCGACAGGAAACGACAACGCCCGCACAGCGTTGTACTGTGCGGGCGCGTGAAGTGACATAGTTCTTTATGTACTTACATATTTCGCATATATGGCCGGAGTAACCCGGCGGATGGGCTATGCTTTTTTTGACAGGTTAGAGGGAGCCAGGATAAAAAAGGACATGACGATACCTCCCGGATACCGCCGTGTCCTTAAAAATGGGCGACTTTAACACACCCTCCGTTTTCCATTTTTCAAAAGAAAGCGGCGGCTTGAAATTTGTTATTTCAAAACCGCCGCAAGTGAGATGTTTTGCAAATACGCGCAAGAAATCATCTGCCTACCCAAACGGTTTTTTCTTTCCCCGTTCGGGGCAGATACTGTTTTGTTTCTCGTTTAATAAGAATACTTTTTCCTGTAATGTATCAGACAAATTGCAGATACAATGAACATAATTCCCTCTGCGGCTGGCACAGCCAGCCATACCCCTATTATTCCCCAAATGCGAGGCAGTAACAGGATGCCTCCGGCCAGCAAGCCGAATGTCCGTAAAAAGGAAAGAACCGCAGATACTTTTCCGTTTGACAATGCTGTGAACATCGCGGATGTAAAATTGTTTAAGCCGCAGAATAGAAAGCTGTATGAAAAAATGGTAAAGCCATTCGCTGCAATTTGATAAACTTCCGATGTATCATTTGCAAACAGCCGTACAATATATGAGCCGCCAAACATAGAAACTGCAAATATCAATACCGATGCCGCCGCGATAAACCGCATACTGATAGAGAAAACCCTTTTTTGCTGAACATCATTTCTGTTTCCATAGTTAAATCCGATAATGGGCGCTATTCCCATAGAGTAGCCGATATACAGTGTGTTCAACAGAAATTGGGAGTAAATGATAATGGTGATTGCCGCAACGCCATCTTCTCCCAGCAGGTTCATCATAGTGCGGTTGAACAGGAATGTTGTGACGGCGGTTGCCAACTGTCCCACCATTTCGGATGAGCCGTTGAAACAGCTTTCTCCTATCACGGCCCATTTCAATTTTGGCCTTGTGAAAGATAGCGTTCCTTTGCTCCGCGCAAAATAGACCAGCCCGGCAACCGTGGGGATCAGGTAGCCAAAGCCTGTCCCCAAAGCCGCGCCCTGGATGCCCAGACCGCATGGGACAATGAAGATATAATCCAAAATTATATTCGCTACGCCCGCCAGGACAGACAGCCCGAAACCGAGGCCCGGTTTTCCAGCCGTCACAAACAGGTTTGAAAACAGCGTTTGCAATATATTGGCCGGAATGAATAGAAACAGCACCATGAGATAATCTTTGCAGTAGGAAAAGAGCAGATCGCTGGCCCCAAGAGCATAAACAATTTTGTCAATCCAGATTGTCCCGCCTAAAAGAATGAGAAATCCAATCACCGCACCTGTGAGTATGAGCAAAGTGAAATCTTCCTTTGCCTCCTGATTTTCACCCGCTCCCATTTTTCGGGAGACAATCGCGTTACCGCCTGTTGCAATCATCGTTCCCAGCCCTACCGTG